>FMJZ01042971.1_pt1 | contig 13317 bp, 10 predicted proteins | sample 1987881 | NCBI WGS metagenome assembly FMJZ01 (sample SAMEA4378227, study PRJEB15110) | soil metagenome | biome: soil; feature: Field; material: Soil | place: India | collected 2015-03-11 | depth 0 m | reverse complement strand
CAGCTTCGGCGCTGGCGACGCCCGCCTGCGCCACTTCGACCGCCGCCTGCGCCGCCGCCACATCCATCGGATCGGGAGGCGCCTCCAGTTTGGCCAACTGCGCCGCTGCGATCTCCTGGGCGACCTTCGCATTGGCGAGCGCAAGCGTCAGCTCGGTGACGTCCAGTTGCGCCAGAAGCTGACCGCGCTGCACGCTCTGGCCGACCTCGACCAGCACTTCGCTGACCGTGCCGATGTTGCGAAAGACGAGGGAGACTTGATCGTTTGGCTCGATGCTGCCGGTGGCGCTCACCGTGCTGGCGATGGAGCCGCGCTGCACGACGATGGTTTCGTAGGTCGGCGCATTGCTTTGCGCCTGAACCGGCGCTACATAACGATCGTAGACATACCATCCGCCTGCGCCGATCAGCGCAACGACCATCAAGACCACAAAAAATCGCTTCATAGTGTCATCTAGTTTCCTGGTCAGAAAGGCTCGAACAATGCTTCATTTTTTCTTTTTTAGTACGATAATTTCTGTACACAAGTTTTATTGTACCCGGTTTTCGTCAGACCAAACAGTAAGTTTGCATGGAATACAGGACCGTGGATTTTCACTTTGGATAGAGGTTGCGCAGTGCGGTGTGTTCTTATAGCAGGGAGTTCCAGGAAGCCCATGCAATTTACCGATAGAAGTTGCACAGTTGAACCTGGAAATTGATAGAGTGGATTGAGCCTGCGGCTCGTAGCCGCAGGTCCTCACCCCCGGCCCTCTCTCTTAATGCTGGGAGAGGGGGAGGCAGGCCCTCACCCCCCGGCCCCCTCTCCCAGTGCCGGGAGAGGGGGAGGCGGGAGCGCTGGAGATTCTCTGGATTCACCGTCGCTGCGGCTGCAAGCCGCAGGTTCTCGATGAACGCAAGGTCTTGGGGAATTCGAGCAAGCGCAGCTTATGAAGCTCCCCGGAAAGGGGGAGGATCGCATCCCCTGCGGCCTGTCAGGAGGAAGGCTCGATCTGAAAGCCGGCCAGATGTTCGAGCGCCTTGATCAGCGCATGATTGCCTTCGTTGCCCAGACCGCGGGCCTGGAGGGTGCGATATAACTGAAAGACCAGGCTGGCGATCAGCACCGGCGCGCCCAGTTCGTCGGCGGCCTCCAACACCAGGCGCAGGTCTTTCTGCTGGAGGTCAATGGTGAAGCCCGGCCGCCAGTCGCGCGCAATGATCTGCGGCGCGCGGTGGGTGAACATCCAGCTCCCGGCTGCGCCCTGGCTGATGGCGTCGTAGGTCTTCTGGAGGTCGACGCCGCCCGCCTGTGCGAACATCAGCGCTTCGCACATGGCGATGCAGTTGCCGACGACCAGCACCTGATTGACCAGTTTGACGGTTTGACCGGCGCCGTGTCCGCCGACGTGGGTGATGGTCTTGCCCATGGCCTGAAACACGGGCAGCGCGCGTGCGAACTGTTCGGCTTCGCCGCCGACCATAATGCTGAGCGTGCCTTTGGCTGCGCCCTCGCTGCCTCCGCTGACGGGAGCGTCGAGCATGAAGACGCCTCGTTCGGCCAGTTTGTCGGCGATTTCGCGCGTCGCCTTGGGGCTGATCGTGCTGCAGTCGATCACCAGGCTGCCCGGTCGCGCGCCGTGGATCACCCCGCGCTCTCCCAAGATCACTTCCTGGACGTCCGGCGTGTCGCTGACGCAGATGACGACGATGTCGCTGCGCTCCGCCACGTCGGCCGGGCTGGCGCCGGCGTGTGCGCCTTCCGCCACCAGCTCTTGCATGCGCGTGGTGGTGCGATTCCACACCGTGAGCGGAAATCCCGCCTTGAGCAGGTTCGCCGCCATGCCTCTGCCCATGATGCCGAGGCCGATAAAACCGATTCGCTCCGCCATAAGATCAATCCTTTGCGCTTTTAGGGGTTGGCTTGATGATAGGGTCGTTGGGTTGAGCGTTTGCAGCAACCGGCGCAGCGTGGCTGCGTTAATCTTTCTGCATCTGGGTCGATGATCCAGTCTTTGCGCGCGCCATGCGCTGCATAATTCTCAAATTTCACGTCGCAATCGATGGCCTCGGTGGAGATTTCGGCAGTTGTTCGACCGGTTGCGCTTCCGGTTGAGAAGCTATGTGTGCGCTCACCTCCCTTCTCCAGGCCATCGTTTCTTCATTATAGCGAACAATATCGGCTGCAACGAAAAACCCCCGACGTCACCTCTCAGATGACGTCGGGGGTTGTCGCCTCGGGGATGGGAGCATCAACCCTATTGAAGCAGCGCTTCGAACTCGTCGGTCTCCTCCGAAGATTTCGTCACGTTCTTGTGCGCTGTGACCTCGAAGACGAACTGCTTGGTCGCTACGCCGTCTTCGCCCACCACCTCACGGTAGTCCACGGTGATGGTGTCACCCGGCACGAATTTTTCGGCCAGCATGCCCTCGCTGAGCGGGTCCTGAATCTGGTTCTGAATGACGCGGCGCAGCGGTCGAGCGCCGTACTCCGGATCGTAGCCTGCGTCGGCGATGGCGCGGCGCGCAGCTTCGGTCAGGATCAGCTCCATTTCGTGCTCGGCCATCTGCATGCGCAGCGGGCGCAGCTCCAGCTCGACAATCTGGGCGATCTCCTCCTTGGTGAGGCTGCGGAAGACCATGATGCCGTCCAGACGGTTAATGAACTCTGGCCGGAAGGTCTTCTTGAGCGCGTCCATCACCTTGGCTTTCATCTTCTCGTATTCGCTCTCGCGGCGCTCTTCATCTTCGTCTTGCGAGATGACGAAGCCAAGCCCCTTGGCGCCTTGGATCAGTTTGGCGCCGATGTTGCTGGTCATCAGGATCAGCGTATTGCGGAAGTCGACGCGGCGCCCCTTGGCGTCGGTGAGGTAACCGTCCTCCATGATTTGGAGCAACATGTTGAACGCCTCAGGATGCGCCTTTTCGATCTCGTCGAGCAGCACTACGCTGTAGGGGCGGCGACGCACAGCTTCGGTGAGCTGGCCGCCTTCTTCGTAGCCGACGTATCCTGGCGGCGCGCCGACCAGACGGCTGACGTTGTGGCGCTCCATAAATTCGCTCATGTCGAGCTTAATCAGCGCCTCTTCGCTGCCGAAGAGGAACTCGGCCAGCGTCTTGGCGAGCAGCGTCTTGCCGATGCCCGTGGGGCCCAGGAACATGAAGCTGCCGATCGGACGTTTGGGGTCTTTCAAGCCGGCGCGCGCTCGGCGCACGGCCTTGGCAATCGCCCGGATCGGCTCATCCTGACCGATGATGCGCTGATGCATCACGCGCTCCATCTCCAGCAGACGCTCGCGCTCCTCGCCGGCGATGCGGCTGACCGGGACGCCCGTCCACATCGAAACCACTTCGGCGATGTCCTCCGCCGTCACCTTCGGCTGATTGGCGGCTTCGTTCCAGCCTTCGCGCAGCTCGCTCAGCCGCGCCTCCAGCTCGACTTCGCGATAGCGGAGGTCGATGGCATCGTCGAAGCGCTGCATATCAAGCGCCTGCTCTTTTTCCTTCTGCAGCTTCTTGAGACTCATGAAAGTCTCGCGCAGATTGGCGGCGTAGGGCGCCTTGTACATGCGCACGCGGCTGCCGGCTTCGTCGATCAGGTCGATTGCTTTATCCGGCATGAAGCGATCGGGCACATAGCGCGCGGCCAGGTGTGCGGCGGCGTGCAGCGCTTCGTCCGTGATGATGAGTTTGTGGTGCTCCTCGTAGCGAGGTCGAACGCCGCGCAGGATTTCGATCGTCTGCTCAATCGAAGGCTCCTCCACCAAAATCGGCTGGAAGCGCCGTTCGAGCGCTGCGTCACTCTCGATATATTTGCGATATTCGTCGAGTGTGGTGGCGCCGATCACCTGCAGTTCGCCACGGCTGAGCGCCGGCTTCAAGATGTTGGCGGCGTCCACGCTGCTGCCCGCCGCGCCTGCGCCGACCAGCATGTGCACCTCATCGATGAAGAGGATCGACTGTGAGTTGATCACCTCTTCGATCACCTTCTTGAGGCGCTCCTCGAACTGGCCGCGGTACATGGTGCCGGCGACCAGGCTGCCGACGTCGAGCATCAGCAGGCGTTTGTTGAGCAGCGGTTCGGGCACATTGCCCTCCACGATGCGCTGCGCCAGCCCTTCGACGATGGCGGTCTTGCCCACGCCCGGCTCGCCAATGAGGGCGGGGTTGTTTTTGGTGCGCCGGCTCAGGATCTGGATCACGCGTTCGATTTCGGCTTCGCGTCCGATGACGGGGTCGAGTTTGCCTTCCTCGGCTGCGGCCGTCATGTCGTAGCCGAGCTGATCCATCAGCGGCGTCTTGGACTCTTTCTTTTGTTTATCTTTGGTCTGCGCCTGGCTCTGCAGGATGTTGCGCGCCGTCTGCGTGCGCACGCGATCCAGGTTGATGCCCAGCCCGCGCAACACATTGACTGCGATCCCCTCGCCTTCGCGCACCAGGCCAAGCAGCAGATGTTCGGTGCCGATGTAGTGATGACCCATCAGGCGGGCTTCATCCACCGCCAGCTCGATGACGCGCTTAGTGCGCGGGGCCAGGGTCGGCTTGCCGAAAGGCGGTCGTTCGCCCCTTCCGACCGTGCGTTCGACCGCACGGATAATTTGGACCGGCTCCACGCCGAGCTCGCGCAACACCTTCACTGCCACGCCGTTCTCTTCTCGCACCAAACCGAGGAGAAGGTGCTCGGTGCCTATGTAATTGTGATTCAGCCGGAGCGCTTCTTCCTGCGCCAGCGTCAGCACGCGGCGCGCTCGCTTTGTAAAGCGATCTAATTTGTCAGACATAGATCTTCCCTTGTACAACTATCACCGTCGGTTTCCCCGACACCTTCCACTGTAGCAGAAAGCGAAGACACCTGGCAGTAAGTGCCGTTCCTCTTTTTCGCCTCCAGAAAACGCAACCTGCCGAACCAAAGTGAATGTTTGCATGAGTGGGTCATACTTTCATTGTAACGAGGCATTTTGCAGTTTGTCAATTCGCTTTTGAGGGATGCGTCTGCATCCGTTGGCAGGGGCGTCCCTCGGGGGAATGGTGCAAAAGGAGGAAATTCGGCGACGCCGCCGATGAAAAGCTCGACGGGCTGGTGCAAAGCGGCGCCCCTACAGACGCTCATTCTCCTAGCGCACGATACGCGTGCCCGTCTCGCCGCGCAGCGCGCGCGCCAGATTTTCTGGATTGGTGATGAGGGTGTAAGCGTTCGGTTTACGGCTGTTCTGCAAAAAGCGGATGCACGCCTCAATCTTCGGCAACATGCTGCCGGGGGCGAAATGGCCTTCGGCGATATATTGCTCCGCCTCGGCGATGGTCATTTCATCCAGGAAGACCTGGTTGGGTTTGCCATAGTGCAGCGCCACCTTTTCGACGGCCGTGCTGATCAACAGCAGATCGGCGTCGATCTGCGAGGCGAGCAGGCTGCTGGCGCGGTCTTTGTCGATCACAGCGTAGACGGAGCGCAGCTCGCCTTTGGCGTTGCGCACGACCGGGATGCCGCCCCCGCCCACCGCCACGACGATCCAACCCATGCGCACCGCCTGCGCGATCGCCTTTTCTTCGACGATGGCGAGCGGCTCCGGCGAGGCGACCACACGACGCCATCCGCGGCCTGCGTCTTCGATCACTCGCCAGCCCTGACGTTCAAAGTTGCGCGCCTGCGCTTCGTCCATGAAGCCGCCGATCGGCTTGGAGGGATTGGCGAAGGCCGGATCGTTGGGATCCACTTCCACTTGGGTGACCAGGGTGATGCACTGGCGATCGATGTTGCGCTGAAAGAACTCGTTGTTGAGCGTCTGCTGCAACATGAAGCCGATGCTGCCCTGGGTGTCCGCCACAATCAGGTCGAGGGGCGTGGGGTGAACTTCATGCGCCGCCAGCTCGTTGCGCCGCAAGATAAATCCCACTTGTGGTCCATTGCCATGGGTGATGGCGATGGACCAGCCCGCTTCCACCATGTCGGCGATGTAGTGGGAGGTCTGGCGCACGGCGTCCCATTGATGCGGAACGTCGGCGTGTCTGTTGTCGGTGATCAACGAGTTGCCGCCGATGGCGACCACAGCGAGGGGCCCGCGATTGTCCGAAGACATGAGTAAAGCTCCGTTGCTTGTGAAGGAAATGCTCTCGTTAGCGAATCAACGCCGGCAGCACTGCATAAAACTCAGCCGCCTTGACGACGTCGGAGAGAAGCACGCTGTCCATCACGGTGTGCGCCGTCTCTTCCTCGCCGGGGCCGAAGCCGATCGACGGGATGCCTGCCTTGCCCATCCAATAGGTGCCGTTGGTGCTGAAGTTCCATTTGCCGGAGGGATGATCCGGCAGGCCGATCAGGCGCGCCGCCTCGTGGCCGGCCTGGACAAGCGGGTGATTTTCATCCAACGCCCAGGCGGGAAAATATTTATCCACCGGAAAGACAAAACCGGTGTAACTCGGCTCGGCGTATTTCATCATCTCCACCGTGACCTCGCCGCTTTGGAGTTGGCGCTCCGGGACAAGGGCGCGCACCTGTGCAATCGCCTGCTCTGCGCTTTCGCCGAAGGTAAGGCGACGGTCGATGTAGAGGCGCACCAGATCGGGCACAGCGTTGATCGAGGGAGTCGACACCTTCATGTCGGTCACCGTGATTTTGCCGTGCCCGAGGAAAGGATCGTCGCCGAGCTGCGGCTCCATTTTGCTGACGCCATCGATGATGGGCAACGCCTTGTAGATGGCGTTGTCGCCGAGGTGGTTGCTGGCGGCGTGCGCGCTGCGCCCGCGCACCGTGACTTCGATTTCAACGCGGCCTTTGTGCCCCCGATAAATTTGCATTTTGGTCGGTTCGCCGATGACGACGTAGTGAGGGCGGATGCCCTCATGCTCCACCAGCGCGTGCGGGGCGATGCCGTCACACCATTCCTCCATGTTGCCGAAGTAATAGACGGTCCATCCGTCGAGCAGCCCCAACTCCCTGGCGATGGCGAGGCCATAGATCATCGGCGGCGTGCTGCCCTTTTCGTCGCACGCCCCGCGGGCGTAAAAGCGCCCTTTCTCGACCTTGCCGATGAACGGATCCCAATCCCAGTCGTCGCGATTGCCGATGCCCACCGTATCGATGTGGCTATCGTATAACAGAATGCGCGGCCCGTCGCCGATGCGCCCCAGCGTGTTGCCCATCGAATCGAACCAGACGGCGTCGAAGCCGAGTTTGCGCATCTCCGCCTGCGCTCGCTCGCCGACCGGCCCGATCTGAGAATCGAACGAGGGGATGGCGCACAGCTCGCGCAGGAAGCGGATGATGGCGTCGCTGTGTTGGTCAACCAACCGGCGCACAGATGCCACGTCAATGGTGCTCATAGACAAAATCCTTTGCTGCTTTACGATGAGGCGGAAGCCTCTCGCACAAATGGCCTCTCGCACAGATGATGGGAAGAATGTCTTGTGAATGAAACCAAGTATACCACAATGCGCTGCTTTCTAAATCAACCGCCGCGCATTGCTAATGGAGGCGCACCCTTTGCGCCTGCTTCCCCTTCACCCCTTTCTCTGCCGCGATCAATCCGTATGCGCATCGCTTCCGCGGCTTTATTGTTATTGCAGTGACCTTTTTCGGAGTAGCGGCCAGAGCGAAGTGTGAGAGCTGGGGATTATGCCTGGCGTCTGGCTCACCCATGCCTGCGGCGCCGGCGCATTCGACTCACTGCGCCTGGAAAAGGGCCGTCGGCTCTGGGGACGGGGTTGTGCACAGCGAGTGCGCCCTACGAAGTGGGCCTGGAACGCACCGTGCGCCTGGACAAAGGCTATTTCCTTGGACGCGATGCGCTTCTCAAGTGAAAGATAAGGTGCGGTGTAGGCTTTGCTGCATGACCTTCAATGAACCTGACGTTGTGGCGCCAGGCGGAGGCGTTCCACGATCATCTCGATGCAACGCTCAAGGCCCGTCATCACCGCTGCGCTCACCGGCCGGCCAGAGGTCAGATTGCAGCCTTCGATCCCGAAGAGCCAGACTTCCGGCGGCAGCTGATGCAGCGTGCGCGCCAGCTCAATGAGCGTTGCCAGGTCCAACGAATGCGTCGAGCAGCTCGAAACCAGGGTCGGCAACGGCGTTTGACTGAGATCAAACCAATGAACGGCTCCCGGCGCAGCGTCGCTGACCACTGCGTCGATCAGGATGAGTCGGTCGAAGTCTTGCCAGAGAGGGATGAGAGCGGGATCGACGGTTGAGGCTTCCATCACCGTGACGTCCGGCAGGTCATATGCTCGCAGCGCCTGGGCGACCAGCAACCCCACGGCGTCATCCCCCCGCCAAGCGTTGCCAATGCCGAGCACAAGCGTCTTTGGGATAGAAGCCTCGTTTTTCACAACTTCACAACCTTGAGCATTGCGCCTGACCGAACCCGGTGGACTGCCGGCGAGCAGCCAGACGTTCACAGTACAGCCAGCAGCCATCGGCCTCCATCGCTGCGCGCTCCGCCGCGCACAACTCCACCAGATAGCAAAGCAGCGCCGGGTCTGTAAAATGCATTTTCGGCGCCTTGACCCGCCGTTTGCCCTTGTGGACAAAATACGGTCGCAACAAAAATCTGAAAGGACGCCCCCCACAAGACAGTTTTCCCGCAACTCCCAGCTTTTGCCCTAGACGCGTTCGATGTTCAGCCGCAAAAAATGCGTCGAGCAGGAGATGCAAGGATCGTAGTTGCGGATGGCCTGCTCGCACTGCCAGGTCAACTCGTTGAGCGGCAAGTGCACGCGCGGCTCAACGAAGGCGCGCAGATCGGCCTCGATGGTGGCCTGGTTCTGCGCAGTCGGCGGCGTGATGCGGGCGGAGACGATCACGCCGTTGTCGTCGAGCACGTAGCGATGGTAGAGGATGCCGCGCGGAGCCTCTGTGCAGCCATGGCCGACGCCGCCGCGCACCTCATACTGCACATAGGGGGCGTCCGGCTCCGGGTAATCTTCCAGGATGCGCAGCGCCTCGTCGATGGCGTAGAGCGTCTCCACCCCGCGCACGATGATGCTCTGGAAGGGGTTGTTGCATGTTGGCCCCAGGCCGGCGGCGCGAGCGGCCTCCTGCGCCGGCGGCGACAGGCGATCGAAGTTCAGGTTGTAGCGCGCCAGCGGCCCGACGAAATACGCTCCCCGATCCTTGATGTGGGCGTGCAGCGACGTGCTGTGCGGAAGATGCTCCTCCACCATGAACTCCTCGAATGCGGAGATGGGGATGTCCAATCCTCGGTTGGAGACGAGGCGGCCCTCGTTGAAGGGATATTCCTCAGGGTGGCGCAGCGCCACGAACTCATACGGCTGTTCAAATTCCGGGAAGGGCAACAGACCTGTCCATTTCACCAGCTCTGCCATGGCGTCACGCGCCCATTTCAACTCTTCGACGATCCGGCTCCATTCTCGTCGTTTGGGGATGTGATAGAAGCCGCCCACGCGCACGTTGATCGGATGAATCTCGCGTCCGCCCAACAGCGCAACGATATCGTTGCCCACTTTTTTGATGCGCAGCGCCTGCAGCACCAGGTCAGGATGGTCGGCCGCCATCTGAATGGCGTCGGCGTAGCCCAGAAAGTCGGGCGCATGGAGCATGAACATGTGCAAGGCGTGGCTCTCGATCCACTCGCCGCAATAGAGCAAGCGCCGCAGCTCGCGCAGCGGCCCTTCGACCCGGACGCCGAAGATCGCCTCCATGGCGTGCACGGCGCTCATCTGGTAGGCGACCGGGCAGATGCCGCAGATGCGCGCCGTGATGTCGGGCGCTTCGGCGTAGGATCGCCCGCGCAGGAACGCCTCGAAGAAGCGCGGGGGCTCGTAGATGCGAAGCTGTGCATCTTCGACTTTGCCTTCTTTGACTTTGACGTAAAAGGCGCCTTCTCCCTCCACGCGCGCCAGCGCCTCGACGCGCACCGTCTTAGTCGTGAGCGTGTTCATAAGCTTCACTCTCTTTGCGGAATACCTCATTGCCCGCGTTGTAGGTGCGCAACGCCCGTACGATGGTCTGCGGCGACGCCCCCAGTTGTTCGCGCCACCATGTCATTAGCGAAGCGGTGTTGGGCGTCTCCATCGGGCCGTAACAGCCGAAACAGCCGCGTCCGTAGGCAGGGCAGAGCGCATGACAGCCCGCCTGCGTCACCGGCCCGAGACAGGCGACGCCCGCCGCCACCATGACGCACGGAGTTCCGCGCAATTTGCACTCGATGCAGACGCTGTAAGTCGGAATATTGGGCTTGCGGCCGTGCAGGTAAGCAGCGATCACCTCGAGCAGCTGATGTTTGTTGATCGGGCAGCCGCGCAGCTCAAAGTCCACAAAGACGTGTTCGGCGATCGGCGCAGAGCGCTTCAGCGTTTCGATGTACTCCGGATGGGCGTAGACGGCGGCGGCAAACTCGCGAACGTCGCCAAAGTTGCGCAGCGCCTGAATGCCGCCCGCAGTCGCACAGGCGCCGATGGCCACCAGGAAGCGCGACGCTTCGCGGATCTCGCGAATGCGTTCGATGTCCGCCGGCGTGGTGATCGAACCTTCGACCAACGAGAGGTCGTAGGGTCCTTCCACCACGGCGCGCGACGCCTCCAGGAAATAGGCGATCTCCACCTGCTCTACGACGGCGAGCAGCTCCTCCTCACAGTCGAGCAGGCTGAGCTGGCACCCGTCGCAGGAGGCGAATTTCCAGACAGCCAGGCGTGGTTTGCGTTGGGTCGCCATCTCAGACCTCCCCTCGTCCAAAGAAATGTTCGATCTGATCCATACGAAACACAGGCCCATCCCGACATACGATGTGCGGACCCAACTGGCAATGGCCGCACATGGCCACGCCGCACTTCATGTTGCGCTCCAGGGAAAGCCAGGTCTGGGTTGCATCGACGCCGCGCTTTTGCAACGCCTGCACGGCGTAGCGCATCATGATCTCCGGGCCGCAGATCAACGCGGCTGCGTTGCGCGGCTCAAACGGCGCGCGCGGGATCAAGGTGGTGACGACGCCGACATTGCCGCGCCAGTCGCCCGTCGCCCGATCGACGGTGACGTAGACTTCCAGGTCGAAGCGGGCGCGCCAGCGCTCCAGCTCGCCGCGATAGAGCAGATCCTCCGGCGTGCGCGCGCCGTAGAGCAGGACGACGCGTTCGTAGTCTTTGCGGTGCGCCACCAGATAGTAGAGCGCCGGTCGCAACGGCGCCAGCCCAATGCCGCCGGCGACAATGACAATGTCTTTGCCTTGAAGCGCCTCCAGCGGCCAGTGCGTGCCGAAGGGGCCGCGCACGCCGATCACGTCGCCCTCGCGCAGCTTCGCCATGGCGCGCGTCACGACGCCGACGGCGCGCGTGGTGTGGAGCAGGCGATCCGGCTCGGCGGGGGCGCCGCTGATCGAGATCGGGATTTCACCCACGCCGAAGATGTAGAGCATGTTGAACTGCCCCGGCGCAAATGCGGCGTGGCGTCGGGCGCCCACCGGCGTCAGCTCTACGGTGAAGGTGTCGTCGTTCTCCTGCTGGCGTCCGGCCACGCGGCAGCGATAGGGTCGAAAGGCGTCCAGGCTCAAGATGGGCGCCTGCGCAGCCTGCGGCGAGACTGCAGAACCTCGCATAGCTTCTGGGAATGCCATTCTTTGCGCTGTCATTCTGCTCACCTCCTCTACACTGCAGCTGGCTCGGGTTGGAGCTGGCCGCTCTCCTCTGCGCGCAGGGCTGCGGCCTCCGCCGTGATGTCGATGCCGACCGGACACCAGGTGATGCACCGTCCACAGCCGACGCAGCCGATGGCGCCGAATTGATCCTGCCAGGCGGCCAGCTTGTGCATGAGCCATTGGCGATAGCGCGCTTTGGCGGAGGTGCGCACGCTGCCGCTGGAGATGAACGAAAAGGCCAGCGTGAAGCACGAATCGAAGCGACGCCAGCGCTCGGCGACCTGGCCGGAGAGATCGGTTGCATCCTCGATGCTGAAGCAGAAGCAGGTTGGGCAGACCATCGTGCATGCGCCGCAGGTGAGGCAGCGCTGCGCCACCGCCTCCCAACGGGGATGGTCGATGTTGCGGTAGAGCAGCTCTTTCAAGCCGGCGGTCTCCAGGCTGCGCCCCATGCGGCGGGCGGCCTGCGCAATCGTCGCTTCGGCGAGTGCGATGTCTGCATCCGTCGCCGATCGGTGAGGAATTGTCTCCAGAATTTCAGCCCCGCGCACGCTCCCCGCGACCACAACAAAGCGATGCTCGCCGTCGAGCAGCTCGGTCAGCGCAATGTCATATCCCGGCCCGACGCCGGGACCGGTTCCCAACGATGCACAGAAACAGGTGTTCCCGGCTTTGCCGCAGTTGACCGCCACGATGAAGAGCGCTTCGCGTCGTCGCTGGTAATCTTTGTCTGTGGCAGGTCCGGCCATGTAGATGGCGTCCAACTGCTGAATGGCGTGCAGCTCGCAGGCGCGCACGCCGATGAAAGCGTAGCGGGGCGGCGGTTCCTCATCGACGACGAACTCGAAGCCATCCTCCGTCTTGCGCGCGCGCCAGAGCAGTCGCAGCGGCGGGCTGAGGAAGCGCTTCCAACTGTGCGGGCCGACGTTGTAGCCGAAGAGGGCGTCGTCGTTGCGTCGCTCCAGCCGGTAGGAGCCGCCCTCCTGGACATCGGTCCAGCCGATGGGAAGCTCCTCGATGCGATGGAGTTCGTCGTAGACAATTGCGCCATGCTCGATCTGCGGCCCAACCGTCGTGTAGCCGTGAGCGCGCAGAACATCCAGAAGCTCCTGGAGTGCAGCGCGCTCCAAGACGTACGGGCTGCCATCCAACTCGTATGCGCCCATATCTGGCCTCCTGAAATCATTTTGCCGACGCGGCGACGCAAGCCCGTGCAAATGCGCCTTACGCAAAGACGCGTTGTTGCGTCAGGCTTCTCACATGTGCGCCAGCAGATAGTTGATCAATCCTTCGAGTGTGCTGACCTTGCCATAGTCTTTTTCGGGAATCTCTACGCCGGTCTCTTTCGCCAACCCAATCAAGAAATTGAGAAAGTCGAACGAATCGATTTCAAGGGTTTCACGGATGTCATCATAAGGACGCAAGTCATTCAGATCGGCTTCCGGCGCAAGGCCGCGCAACTGGTTCAAGATGAGCTGGCGTAGTTCTTCCTTATTGAACGTTCGCGTTGCAACCATGATCGCCTCCTGTTTCCCTGGCGCTGCACAGTTTTATGATCTGTCGGGGCTATGCAGCTGCGAGTCGCACTTAACCACAAACCGATGCCACTTGCGTAGGCGCTGCTCGTAGCGGCGCTTCCTCGTTTTTTCCCAAGGCGCATGGGACTGCCGAGGACGTGCGGCTGAGAGCCGCACCTACGAAAACCATCATTGCGCCGTAGGCGCTGCTCGTAGCTGCGCTTCCCCGGTTCGCCA
>FMJZ01030481.1_pt1 | contig 13318 bp, 11 predicted proteins | sample 1987881 | NCBI WGS metagenome assembly FMJZ01 (sample SAMEA4378227, study PRJEB15110) | soil metagenome | biome: soil; feature: Field; material: Soil | place: India | collected 2015-03-11 | depth 0 m | reverse complement strand
CATAAGCCCTTGGTCGCTGGTTCAAATCCAGCCGCTGCCATTTAGGCAAATCAGCAGTTTCGCCATCTGCTCTGTTGCAAATCTTCTTCCGATAGATAGAGTCTGCCGTCGTCGGTCGCACGAACGATGTTAGCGTTTCTCAATATCTGCAAGGCAGTCACCCTGTAGTCCTGGCCCCTCAGTATTGCCTGAGCTAGGCTCCTCTGCTTAAGCCCCAGCTCATCCATTGTCTTGGCATCCTTAGGGCTCAGCGCTTTGTGCTGACGGAAGAGCTGTATCAGTGCAGGAATAGCACGGCGGAGTGACCACTGAGGCAGCACAAAAAGGACAAATAGCATTACTATCAGCAGCAGTATCAGGATAATGGTATCGCTGGTGCTTGTTGCGTACATTGTATCCTCCTCCAGGCGGTCATTTTTGAGTAAAATTTATCTGTCTACCCAGGTGGTCCGCAAATTCTACGGTTACCTTATCCACAGACGGGTCATCTAAGGTCCTGATATCAAATTTGAAGACGTATCCTGGCAGTATCGGGGCTTGATAAACATGGAGTTCGGACTTGACTGGTTTGTCCCCGCTCCAGCAATGCATGGTGCAGATAACCGTCCTCAGCGTTGCGTTGCTGGTATTCTGTGCTGCACCCCTTACGTAGATGAGTCTCTTCCCGAACCCTTCGCCGTAGCCCTCGCCTTCGAATTCCCATTTTCTTCCCCATTCCAGTGACAGCAGTTCCAGGGAAAAGGTCGATTTTTGTGGCGGTGTGGCAAACATGTTGTCGGGCGATGTAGCCTCGTTCCCGGATTCATCTATGGCTATGATTCGGAAGTGATATATAGTGTTTGGGTCGAGTCTATCAATCGTTATAGAGTGAGCAGTTTTCAGCCCCTCTGAAGTAGCGGTGAAGCCATACTGTGTGTTCTTACCGTATTCCAGTTTACCTACGGTTGGCTCATTGGTGAACCAGCTCACGATGACTGTTGTCTCATTTTGTGGTGAGCTGGTGATGTTCTTGATAACAGGTGGGATTGTGTCTTTGATATCCGCTGGTACGGCAGGGTTGACATAGATGACAACCGACCTTGTCACTGTGCCCCCCTTGTTGCTGGCGGTCAGAGTGTAGGCTACGGTCTTCTGCGGTGATACTGTGGTGCTACCCGTGGGAGGCACCTCACCGATGCCACGGTCTATACTGGCTGCGGTGGCTCCCTCCACCTGCCATCGCAATGTGGAAGACTCGCCGGCGGTGATTTCTGTGGGGGTTGCAGCAAATGTTCGGATGACCGGTGGGGATGGACGGCAAGCAAGCAATGGAGCTGTTGCCAGTAGCATGGCAAATGTAGTTACCAATAACTTAATTTTCATCCTGTTCCTATAAAGGCAGTGCTCTTATAGCGCAACATGTGCACCCGGCGTGCAGTTCAGGTACTAAACAAAGATGCCATTTTAGTCGTTATAGAGAACGAAGGACTGGCGACAGAAGGGGAAAGCAAATGACTATGAACAGAGAGATTGTCACCATCTTGGGAAGTTTTCTTTTTGTGTGCTTGCTGCTCTATGTCTTTGTCTGTCATCTTCTTTGAGGTATACTACTGATCGGACCAGTCCTGCATGAGCCTCTTTATTCGCTCAGCCAGCCTCGGGCTGGATCTGAGGCGATTTATAAACACTGGACAACCTTCTAGGAGCGAGTTTTCAGCCGCTGTTACCAGGCTGGACAACAGCTGTTGCACACCAAACGGGGGTGGCTCGGCACTAGCAAAGCCGGGTAGAGAGGACTCGAGTTGTCTTTTTAAGTCCTCGTCAGTAAACCTTATTGGCAGGACGCAGTGCTTGTACCAGGGGCAGGTCTTGCACTGGACTACTGCCTGTGCCTCGTCAAGGACGTCGCTCATTTGCAGCCACTGTCAGTCGTTTTTTGAGTAGGGCGGTACTTGTCACCAAGCCATACCAGCTCATTGGTGCTGTCATAGAACCGCCAGGTGTAGTCATATTCCGGATTTATCGGGCAGGTCTTGGTGATGATCCAGATGCCCTTGCCGGCATATTCGGCGGTGAACTGGGGCTCAGTCTCCTCATACAGAGGAGTTGCTGGTCCTCAGCCATGTCTTTGTTCACCAACTTGCAACTTGCAGTTGGGGCTAAAGGCTTTGGCGATGCTGACAACCTCTTCAGCGCTATGGCGCGGAACGTCTTTTGTCATATCACAGGCAGTGTACGAGAGTAGTAGCGCAATAATAACTGCCAGCACCGCAAGCCAAGCAAGAGCGGAGCTCCTCTTCATAGTATTACCGCTTATTTTGTGTTGATTATACAATATTTGTCTGAGGCAGAATAGTGTTCTTCAAGAGACGCGAGGGAGAGGCAGTCTACATGGTGGGAATGGGGGACAGTAAGACTCCCTTAATCTTCTGGCATTGCCTGGGTGGTGAATTCGCCTTCTTGTGTAGCTGTGTTGCCGTCGGCGTCCCTAGACTTGACCTTGAAGTAGTACTTGGTATTTGGCTCAAGGCCAGTCAGTTTGACCTCGTGGGACACAACACCGCTAGAACCCTGGCCGGGAATGTTAGTTTCCTCGGTACTTTTTATGTCTGTGGAGGTTATCCAGTAGTCCACCTGGGTACTCGCCGGTTTATTGGTGTTCCACATAATAGTAACACTTACAACCCCTATGTTTCTCGGCTCAACGTTGCTGATTTTCAGTTCTTCACCTGTCCCGCCAACCCCTCCTGTAACTGATGTCAGTAGTCCTTTCAGAGCCTCGTCCCAGCCGAACTGGGCGATGCCTAAATATACCAGCCCCCCGATACCAAGGAGGAGGATGATAAGGAGCAGGATTAAGAATGGTCGGCCAGACGAGGTCTGCTGTACCGGCTGTGCAGGTGCCCAGGCGGGTTGCTGTCCCCATCCCTGCTGGGTAGGTTGCTGATATGGCTGCTGTCCCCAACCTGCTTGAGCGGGTTGGCCATAGGGTTGTTGCTCCCAGCCTTGTTGGGCCGGCTGCCCATATTGCTGGGCCCATCCTGGCGGGGGTGGAGTGACACCAGGCTGGGCTCCCCAGCCGGCGCCTTGTTCCATGCCTGAGCCCAGCGGTGTACCACAATTAGGACAAAACTTGGTGGGCGGACTGAGTGTGATCCTGCAGTAGGGGCAAGCAACAGTAAGCTGGGCACCACAGTTGCCGCAGAACCTTTGTCCCTGCGTTACTGGTGAGCCGCAGTTAGAACACCTTTGTGTCATATCCTATCTACAGCCAAATTATACATCCAAGAATTAAAGTAAAGCAATAACGGGTATGTCTTTCAGGTTGAGAGTTGTGGCACTTATGCATGGTATAGGGCAGATACTGTAATTTTCATTCCCCAATGACCGCATAGCTTTTTCGTGAGACCTCGTTTCCGTTGGAGTCATAGAGCACGGCCGTGTTAGCTGTCCTGTTGTCCCAAATATCCCCGGGACCGAAGTAAAAGCTGAACCATAGCGGTTTAGCGCAGTATGGGGACCTTGTGCCGAATTCCATCCAGGCTTTGCAGTCAGGGTAGACCTCATTGGTGGTCACTATGACAGTCTGATTAGGATGCAGGACGAAGTCTGCAGGAAAAATGAAGGTGGGATAACCCTTAGTGATGTTTTTCAGTATCCAGCCACCCATCCTTTGGGCACGTTCTCCCGAGTTTATTATGGCGACGTACTCATCGGGCTCCACTACTTCGTAGCAAATACAGCTTTCAGTATCGCGCACATAGTGTGTTCCTCTGTAGTGGATGTGGCTTATTTCCACAGCGGAGCGGGGTGCTGCCGGGAAATTGTCTTGCACCCTGATAGTCCAGCGAATCAAATTACTGGCGAAGATCTTAAGGAAAAACTCCTCGCTGTTTTCTGATTCTATAGAGAATGTCTTCTCACCTTTGTTGCCGTCCGCGCACGATATGGTCTGCCATAAGGCATAGGGCTTATCGCGGCGGAAGATGTGGATATTGAAGTTTGCGCTCGTACCAGTTATCCTCTCTATTTCCCAGCTTAGGGACCAGGCGGTACCGGATACAGCAAACGGTGGCGTGATAGCATTGCCCTTGTCTTCGAAAACCCGCACGGTGCGCCATACTCTATTTTCTGCCGCCTGCTTGTTTGCTCGCGGTGAGTAGGCGTGCTCGTCTGCCATCTTCGTGGGGGCTGTAACCATAGGCATGGCTATTGGCGCCAGGCAGTGCTCTGCCCACACCGTTGACACTGCTGAAAGGGAAAGAAGCGACAGCCCTGCAATTGCAACCGCGGCCAGGCTACCTGGTTTCATGTCTTTTTATCGGTCAAGTATTCAGTAAAATATAGTTTGCCACCGCGATCGTCTTGTTAGGATAGCGGTGTTCCAAATTGAGTAACGAAACGCCATCTGTCCTCGTGGAACCTGCAAAAAGTTTACTGGAAACTATGCCTACCACAGCAAGATGGGGTTGTTTTTACACTTGTTCTCTCAAGCACAGATTACTATATTTAGTGCCCTATTCATACCGTAGCACAACTTATTACTCTTGTCAATATATCTGCGGACTCAAGGTGTTCTGGCTCTTGTCTGGTGCCAGAGGTGCTAGTGGGGTTGTGGTGTAAACTCAAAAATTTTGACTTCAGGCATGGTGCCCACCCCTGGTATCTGCATTGTGCCGGGGGTCGAGCTGTAAATAAGTTTGTAGTTTTTGAGCCTATCCAAGGGCACCGGACTGAGAAAGGGGCTGTCGCTGACTACACGGTAATTACCACCTTTCTGGTTGGCAACGAAAGCCTGGGCTTCCTGGTACTTGGAAAACGAGCGGACATCTGTGATCACCTTATAACTGTTGCCGGCGGGAGTGCTCTTCTCCTGGTAGGCGACAACTAAAGACCTATCGGGGATCAGGCTGGCGCCGTCGAAGTTGTACAGTCGAGCAACCATTGTCTGATAATATTCGGGGTAGTACAGAATCACTGGTCTCAGTCTGCCCTTTTCGGGCATGTAATATGTCTCGTAGAAATTTTCCAAGGGGATGTCGGCAAAGGCGGCGGGACCATGGAATTTTGTAGTGGCTGTGGCAAGGTCGATGACTACATACCTAGCGCCGAGTGCTGACAACATCTGGTTAGCCTGGCTCTCATCCTGACAGGTGAGGAACCTTGCTGCTTCAGTAGCCCCTTGCTGGAAGGGGTTGGCTACTGCCGGGCGGTGGGCTACCCGTGTTATCAGGTGACCGTAGTCCCACCATGCCATCACTCCATATGTGTCTGCTGTATAGCGGAATTCAGTATCATACTTTACATAATAGAAGTCAGGGTTATTGAAGGGTTCGGGTGTACTGTGTTTCATCCAGGTGAGTGACTCCAGCCAGGCATCGCTGGGGGCAAAAATAGCTGCGGAGGCAGTGTCTTTTGCGCTGAGTATGTTGGGGAGAAAGACGACCAGAAAAACGGCGATTATGACCAGTATCATGTTCGACAGAGCACCTCGGGGTCGGGCTTTCGTTTTTTTATTCTCCCGAGCCCGTCTTCTTTTTTCTTTATCAGGGATATTTTGAGGTCTTGTGGCGCTTTCTCTGAATCCGGCGAACTCCAGACCGAGCCAGCATATATAAGCTGTAAGCAGTGCCACGTTAACTGCAAGATAGTAAGCAAAACGGCGTTGCCCCAGAGTGGCAACCAGGATCACTACACTCCAGACTACCAGTGCCAGTTTGTCAGCCTCGCCGCGCTTCACCACTGCATATATCAGCATGGCCAGTGAGATCAGACTGAGGAAGAAGCCTGTGGTGAAATTGCCCCAGATTACCGAGAGGGAAAATTCACCTTGAGGAAAGAGTATCGATCTGACCTCGAGTATGGTCCGTGCTGCGCCGGCTGGTGTGAAGACCAAACGGAAGTGGGCTAGTGCTTCTCTAAAAAACGACGGCGTGGCAAAGTAGAATGCCGCGACGCCGATGATGCCAACCAGCAACAGGCTCAGCGCATAGTAGTGTACCTTAATCCTGCGGGATGCCATCAGGTGTGATATTCCAGCCATGACCAGCAGTCCTACTATGGCAATGGCGAGTGACGGCAGGCATAAAGGTGATGGGGATATTGGAGGAAGAAATGGCTGAGCAAGTATGGCAACGGCGAACACAGGTATACCAGTGAAAGCAAGGTAACTGGTGCGCTTACCCTGCAGGTGGTCGACGAGAAACTGGATCATAAAATATACAAAGATCAGAAAGACAAAGAGCAGTCCACCGACCCAAGTAATAAGGTAGAGCCACAGGAAGACACCAGCAATCATGCTGTACAAGAATGCTTTTGTGGTCAGTATTTTTGCTGTCCAACGAGTATCTGTCGAAAGCCCCTGTTGTCTGGCCGTTTTGATTGCCAGTACTAAGAACAACATGGTCAGTGAGGAGATCAGGACCTCAGCCACATGGTGGTCAGTGTAGCCGAGTAAGGATCTTCCCAGGAACTCACCAGGCATTATAGATATGAGGCCTGCTGCGATTATGCCTGACCAGTGGTTGAACACCGTTTTGCCGATGAAGTAGACAGGGAATATGACCATGGCTCCCAGTACGGCCGGGGTGCAGATGCCAACAAGATCTATCAGGCGCTGTGTTGGTGCTCCCAGTCCTATGAGCCAGGCGGTCCCTCCGATAAGCCAGTCAAAGAACGGTGGCCAAGGTACGATAGTTCCGTGGGGGTAGAAAGTGTATGGGTCGAAAGCTATCCTGTGGGGAAAGTGATGGAGCATATTGTCCACCAGACGCATGTGGTAATATGCGTCCGTTCCAGAGAATTTTACCCATGTGTCGCTGACGAGTCTGGCGTAAGGAAGGGCAATTCGAAGATACAGACTGACGCCGAAAAATAGGGCAAGAAGTATTGCCACAATAAGCCTGTGAATGTGCCTGTCTTCCTTCACTGTGTTCTCTTGCCCGTCTGCTACAGATTATAATTGAGCTGTTCTCTTAGTGCAATGGATGCCTTTTGGGGGGGAATTTAAGGGGACGATGTTGATAGTCGGCAGCACTGACAAGACACTGTCTGTTCACCTCTCCTCGGCAGCTTCAATGGCTATGCAGCTATGTGCCAGAACGCCACCAGCCCGTAGTGCTGCAGCAACGAGAATAGCCTCTGCCAACTCTTCAGCAGTAGCTCCTGCTTTCTTTGCTCTTTCGGTGTGTGCAGCAATGCAGTATGGGCACTGTGTGGTATGGGCGGTGGCCACAGCGATAAGTTCTTTGATTTTGGTGCTCAGGGCTCCCTCTGTAAAAACCTTGCTGTCAAAGTCTCTAAATGCGCGCATAATTTCCGGCTTCAGTTTGGAAAGCTCGCTTAGTTTTCCTATGCTCTTTTTGGAGTAATAGTAATCAGCCATTGTTACCTCCTTGTTTGCTATTAACTTGGAATATCATGCAGGAATCAGATATCTTTTACACGTGTGCAGGAAACATGCGGATCCTGTTATGAAACAGGTTACAGCTTGCTCGCAGTGCAAGGGATCACTGCTCTGGTGTTAAACATGGCGCTTCGACTATACTAGGTGACAGGCTACCCAGTGTTCAGTGCTGACCTCTCTTAGTTCCGGTTCTTTTGCTTTGCACTCGGCCTTTGCCAGGATGCACCGTGTATGGAAGCGGCAGCCCTGTGGTGGGAAAAGAGGGCTGGGCACGTCGCCGACGAGCAAGATTCGTGTTCGTTGCCTATCTACTTCGGGGCATGGAATCGGAACTGCGGATAATAGTGCCTGAGTGTATGGATGTAGCGGCTTGCTGTAGAGCTCCTCGCTATTTGCAATCTCGGCAATCTTACCTAGATACATGACAATGACGCGATCGCTTATGTATCTGACTACGGAAAGGTCGTGGGCAATGAAAAGATAGGTAAGTCCGAATTCCTCTTTGAGTTGTTTTAGTAGCTTGATAATCTGCGCTTGAATTGATACATCAAGTGCTGAAACCGGCTCGTCGCAGACTATGAATTTAGGCCTGGTTGCTAAGGCTCTGGCTATTCCAATGCGCTGTCTTTGCCCGCCGCTGAACTCATGCGGATAACGGCTAGCCATCCTCGGTTCGAGTTCCACGAGCTCTAGCAGTTCTGCTACCTTTTGTTTGTGTTCTTTACCTTGGGCCAGGCCGTGTACCAGCAGGGGCTCACCTATAATATCGCCAATGGTCATTCTAGGGTTCAGGGAAGCGTATGGATCCTGGAAGATAAGCTGCATATCTCGCCTCAGTCGTCGTAGTTTTTCACCTTCTATCGTGGTGACGTCCTTGCCCTGGAAGTAAATGTTGCCACCAGTGATATCGTAGAGTCGCAGTATGCAGCGCCCCACGGTTGTCTTGCCGCAACCGCTTTCACCCACAAGCCCCAATACCTCGCCCTGCTTAACCCCGAAACTGACGCCGTCAACGGCTTTGATGTCCGCGACTTTGCGTCGCATTACCCCGGCGAGCACGGGGAAATATTTCACTAGGTCCTTCACCTCAACCAGATAGCTGTTGCCTGTCACCGCTCACACTCCGTTGTAGTTAACTCTGGGATCTCCTTATGTCTGAAACAGGCCACCCAGTGCTCGTCGCCCACTTGCTCCAGTTCTGGTCTCTTTTCGGTACATTTGCTTATGGTGTATCTGCAGCGAGGTGCAAAAGCACAGACATTAGAAGGCAGACGAGTGAGGTCAGGGGGTAATCCGGGAATAACGTAGAGGGGACGCTGGCGCGGTAGGTCAAGTCGCGGCACCGAAGCGATTAGCCCTACAGTATATGGGTGGTGGGGATGACCATAGATGGTGTCCGTCAACCCTGATTCTACAAGCCTCCCTGCGTACATCACGTTGACGCGATCAGCATATCTAGCCACAAGTCCAAGGTTGTGGGTGATGAGGATTACTGACATGCCAAACTGCGACCTTAGACTGTTCATAAGTTCCATGAGCTGTGCTTGAACGGTTACATCAACAGAGGTGGTCGGCTCGTCGGCGATCAAAAGCACTGGGTTACAACTCAATGCCATGGCTATCATGATGCGCTGTTGCATGCCACCGCTAAACTGGTAAGGGTAGTCGTCCAGCCGTCTCTCAGCGTCGGGGATGCCCACCAGCTTTATCAGTTTTCCTGCTTCCACTAGAGCATCCTCTTTTTTCAGCCCGCGGTGTAGTTCTAGCGACTCGGCTATCTGGCGTCCTACGGTCAGGACTGGGTTAAGCGAGGTCATAGGTTCCTGGAATACCATGGCGATCCGGTTACCCCTGATAGAGCGCATCTCTTCTTCGCTTAATTTAAGCAGGTTCCTGCCCTCAAAAATGACCTCGCCACCCGTGATTATACCCGGTGGATAGGGGATAAGCCGTATTACAGAGAGGGCACTTACTGATTTGCCGCAGGCGCTCTCGCCCACCAGGGCAACAAACTCACCTTTCTTGACAGTGTACGATAAGCCGTCCACCGCCTTCAGTACACCTTCTCTTATGTAGAAATATGTCCTTAGGTTCTTAACTTCAAGCAATGTTTCCGCCATTTTGAGCTATATTATTATTATTCACCGTATTTTTCAACTCGCTGCCTCCTTACTTGCCCACCATGGAATTCTTCATCTCCTGATCAATCCAAATGTATTTGGTATAGTTCAGGAGATTGTAGTAGCCCAGCGAGGCTTCCCCGCTATAGTTCTTCACCCAAGGCCACCAGAACCGGTATTGATATGACGCCGGTAATGCCAAAACATAGGCCTGCTCCAGAAGATATGGCATCAGCTCGCGGTGTATCTTGTCAACCTGCGCCTCGTCGGGGTACGCTGCTACCATATCATCACGCGCCTTGTTCAGTCTGGGGTCATCCACATAGCTGCCGTTGTACATGCCGGGCCCTGTATAGTTTATCGCCTTAAAGTAGGTACCTATGCCGGCATAGAAGCCGAAAAGCATGTCATCATAAGCACGTCTTACGATTAAGGAAGTAAAGGTGGCATAGTCCTTGGGTTCGATCTCCAACTGGATGCCGACTTTGGACAACATGTCCTGTACCATTTGCAGCGGGTCCATGTAGGCACGCTGGTTGTAGCAAATAATCTTGGCTTTAAAACCGTTGGGGTAACCAGCTTCAGCTAGGAGCTGTTTAGCTTTCTCTGGATTGTATCCAAAGAGTTCTTGCACCTGAGGGGGCAATTGTTCAAGGGGTACATAGGCATTGGCATATTCTTTGAAGTACATTACGGGCCACTTGAGCAATACTCCCTCGCCGCCGTAATATTCATTTAGTATTTTCTTGTTGTCTATGGCGAGCCAGATCGCCTGTCGCACTCTTTTGTCGGCAAACGGGGAGCCTTTCTTGTCTGTCCTCATGTATATACATGCCTGACCGTAATCGTCTAGGTACCGAATATGTTTTAGCTGTGGCATGCGTAGGAACTGCTGTGCCCGCTCCCAATCACAAGTCAAAACATCGAGCTGACCAGTGCGAAAAGCTGCATCTGCGGTGGATTCATCGGGGATGATTAGCGTTTTTACGCCGTCAAGGTAAGGCAGTTGGTCACCCTTCCCTGGACCAATGGGGTTCTTGTCCCAGTAGCTGGGGTTGCGTACGTAGGAGATGACACTGCCGGGCACAAATTCGGTGAGTATGAACGGACCGGTGCCAATACTATTCTTCCAATCGTTCATGTTGCCGAATTGCTCTACAGCGTCTTTAGGATATATGCACATGTAATCAGGTAGCAGAGTGATGACGTCACCAAAATACTCCGGCTTGGTCTTGACCACTACGGTGTAGGGGTCAGGCGCAGTTATCTCTAAGGTCTCAGCCGCTTTGGGATACGTTCTCTTGAAGTAAGCTGTTGCTAAGGTGCACTGCCGCTTGATGGAGAAAACGACATCATCCGCAGTGAGTTCCCTGCCGTTGGTCGGCGGCTTGTTGTGCCATTTCACCCCTTTTCGGAGGTGGAAAATGATGGTCTCTTTGCCCTGTATCTCCCAGCGTTCGGCTAGACTTCCCACCTTGTGCTCCAGACGGTTGAGACCGCCGCCCACGAACCAATCGCACTCTTTAGTACCGTGACCACCGGCATTTCCCTTCGTCCAGTCTCCGCTCCAAAGTTCTTCGTTGGTGAGCTTCAGTGTGCCGGTAACATAGTGTGGCTGGGTGGCGTCGTCGAAGCCCGGAGGATCCGCAGCCGCCGCTACTGTGAGTATACCACCATAAACGGGTTTCTGCTTCTCCAAGGTTACCTGCTCTTTAGCCCCTCCAGCGCAGCTGCTGATTAGCCCTGCGACTATCCCCAAGACCAGAAGAAATACTATAGCTGACCTTCCTGCCATGGTGTCCCTCCTTTTTTGTTGATTGCAATATCCACGCCGGCTAGGTTTTTCCAATGGTTCCCAATGCCTAAAATTTCAAGAGCCTGTCAACTGCTATTTCGGCAGCTTTTTAATTGCCACGTCGTATCGCCCCAGTCCCCCCCTGAGTCTGGGGTCGAGCAGGTCACGCAAGGCATCACCCAGCATATTTATGCCATAAACAACGATAGCCAGGAACAGTCCTGGCCATAGTGCAAGGTGCGGCGCCATCAGCATATACCTGCGTCCTGCTTCACTTAACATGCCACCCCAGCTTGGAGTGGGCGGCGGTATGCCCAGACCAAGAAAGCTGATCGTCGCTTCGGTCAAAATAGCACCGCCAACGGTGATGGTGAACAAGACTATTATCGGCGCTATGACGTTGGGAAGCACGTGTTTCCACAATACTCTGCCTGTGTTGCACCCCACAGCCCTGGCAGCCTCCAAGTAAGTGTTGGCTTTGATGCCTATTACGGCACCTCGGATTATCCTGGATTGCCCGATCCCAAAGGCGATGCCTAACACTACTATCACCGGTAGCATCCCTGGTCCTGTGACAGCCATGATGGTGAGGATGAGGAACAGCCCTGGAATAGCCATCCATGCATCTACAAATCGCTGGGTTATAATGTCCAGCCTGCCACCGATGTACCCGGAGATGATTCCGATGGTGGTGGATATCAGTACAGATATAACAGCAACGCTTAGCCCCACTATTGTTGAGATACGGGCACCGTAAATAATGCGGCTGAGCAGGTCTCTACCTAATTGGTCACAGCCGAGCAAATGCTCCGTGGAGGGTGCAGCCAGACGTGGGCCAACGTATGTTTCGTTGTAGCCAAACGGTGCCAGCAGGTTTGCCAGCAGTCCGACGAGTAGGAGGAGGAGCACTATGGCGCCCCCCACAGTTCCCAGCGGCTTTTCTCTCAGTAGCCGGAAGAACAAATCCGCCCAGAAGGAACGTGCCTTTTCTTCCTTCACCGCCGATACTAGTTCAGCCTGAGCCATTATTTCTCCTTAAGTATATTGCACTCGCGGATCTAAGTATGCGTAGGTGACATCAACTGCCAGGTTGCATAACATAACGAAGGTGGCGACAACCAAGTTAATTGCCGAGATGATGGGGTAATCCCTCTGGAACAAGGCGTCAACGAAATACCTGCCGATGCCAGGGAGCCCGAAAATCGTCTCGATGATCACTGCGCCCCCCACCAAGATGGGGAGCTGCATGCCCACGATGGTGACCACGGGTATTAAGGCATTCTTCAGGGCATGCCGTGAGATGACTATGCTTTCTTTGAGCCCCTTTGCCCATGCAGTCCTGATATAGTCCTGACGGAGCACTTCCAGCATCATGGTGCGCGTCATTCTCATGGTAGTTCCCGACATCGCCATCCCCATCAGGACCGCGGGAATGATAAATTGCTTCAAGTTCCCCGCCGGGTCTTTGAGTATGGGGATATATTGTATTGCCGGCGTCCATCCGAACCAAACGGACGGATAGACCACCACCAGTGTTGCCAACCAGAATGCCGGTACGCTGATGAATAAGATGGCTATGCTGCGCCCGATGTAATCGGCTGCTGTATCTTGTCGTATGGCGGACAGTATACCTATCGGGAGTGCAATCAGCAGCGCTGTAATTAGCGCCAATATGCCCAGCTCAACAGATACAGGTAGCCTGTTCAATAGTTCTTCGCTGATGCTACGCCCCGTCCACAACGATTTGCCCAGGTTTCCTGTAAGAATGCCGCCCAGCCACCGCCCGTATTGGACATATATAGGTACATCTAACCCCAGGTTGTGTTTTATGGTCTGAATTGCCTCCTCCATATTCTCAGCTTCGCCGATCTGGGATGCCATCAACTCGATAACGCTGCCGGGTACAAACCGCACCGCGCAAAAGACGATGATAGTCACGATGAGCAGTGTAGGGATGAGCAATAGTAAGCGCCGAATGATGTAAGCTCTCATACCACTTAAATCCTGCTTGGGATTCCC
>FMJZ01053534.1_pt1 | contig 13327 bp, 7 predicted proteins | sample 1987881 | NCBI WGS metagenome assembly FMJZ01 (sample SAMEA4378227, study PRJEB15110) | soil metagenome | biome: soil; feature: Field; material: Soil | place: India | collected 2015-03-11 | depth 0 m | reverse complement strand
TGCTGATAATCAAGGCGTCGGCACAATTCTCAACGATGACTCATATCATGACGTGGAAGTTAAATCAATACTCGTACCAGGAACAACAGTTGTTACTTGTACACCGATTACACCTGAAATTTTAGTTGGCAATAATCGCATACCGTCAGGTCGGGAAACCTGTACCCTCACAGTCAAGATGTGGCGCTATCGTGTGAAATACGACTCAACCTGTCATATCTCAATGAACCCATTAGATTCAGTAATCCTAATTGATACAATGTTCGAAATCAACATTCCTCATGGTGATACAACTATTAAACTTGCTCCATGGCATCCAATTTGGGGTGACATATATTGGATTAGTTCCCCAACCTATCATGTAATATATGCGAATGTGTATAGGGAGTTTGACCATAATCCGGGTAATGATACCAAACAGAAGAACTTTACTGTCCAATCTCGCGACCGAGATTTACAAGTGAATTATGCAGGATTATTGTTCGACAATACTTTAGTTGGTGATACGATTCTAATAGGTACATCTTATAATACGTTCTCAGTTGTCTCTAACTCTCCATTTGGTCCGACTGCCCGTTTCCGTTCTTGGTTTAAAGTTATTAAAGTAAGTACTGGTATGACCGGCTACTCTCGCTACTTAGATAGGACTTTAGCCCCTCAAACTTATGCTTGTCTCTATTATCAAACCGGTTGGGTTCCAACTGAGGAAGGACTTTATAAGATTATTTCTTGGATTGAAACTCGTCCCGGAAATGATTTAGTTGCCGAAAATAACCGTATAGAGCGCTACTATTATGCCAAACAACCAACTGGTGATCATGTTCAAGGTGCCTCAAGTTCATTACCAACTACATTTGCCTTATTACAAAACTATCCGAACCCATTTGCTAACAAAACTCAGATTCGTTGGCAGATACCACGAGAATCTCGTGTAACGATTTCAGTGTATGATGCTTCTGGAAGGATTGTGAAGACCTTAGTTAATGATAAATTCAATACGGGTTATTATAGCACGGTTTGGAATGGTACGGATAATAATAATCGCAAGGTGGCTTCAGGGGTCTACTTCTACGAAATGAAAGCCGACAACTTCGTTGCAAAATATAAGATGGTTGTGACTCATTAAGAAATAAAATTAACGGCTTTGGGGCTTGTGCCGTAGAACAAGCCCCATTTTTTATTAACATCGCCCACCGATAAATACGATTTTATTATAAGGCTTAGATTAAATTTAACCCATTATACGGTTTTTTATTGTTGACATTATACTCTGATTATTTATAATAGTTCCGTATGTTCTTTTTACCTTTTTCGATTGCGGTTTTTATCGTATTAATTCTACTCTTACCAGTTCTTTTCGTGCTTTTTTCTGTTGGCGCGATTGGAGTTGCTTTTCAAAAATTGGGATTATCACCAGGAACCGGTTTGATGTTCTTTTTGTTTTCTCTCATAGGTAGTGCTATCAACATTCCAATTTATCAGAAATGTCTTATTGAACCGTGTGTGGAATCAGATGTTGCTTTTTTATATAATTTCTTTTTCGGAATGAAACCAAAATATTTAGAAAGACAAGTTTTGGCAATTAACCTTGGCGGATGTATTCTTCCTTGCCTTTTGTGTTTGTTCCTTTTGTTTAGGGCACCATTGATGCCGACTTTAGTATGTACGGTTATTATGATTATTGTTTCAAAATTATTAGCGCGACCAACACCCGGCATCGGAATTGCGATACCAGCGTTTATTCCGCCGATTGTCTCCGCAATTTTAGCAATGTTGGTCGCCGGACGCACTAATGCAGCATCTGTTGCCTATATTTCTGGAGTCCTTGGGGTTTTAATCGGTGCGGATTTAATGAATATTCGAACGATTCAAAAATTTGGCAGAGGGGTGATGAGTATTGGCGGTGCAGGAGTTTTTGATGGCATTTATCTGGTCGGAATAATCGCAGTTTTGATTACTTGAGGTTGTGGCTAATATTTTGTGTAAATTCAGTGTTGATTTGTTAAAGAAAAAGACTTATCTTCTTTTCTTGCTTAACCATGATTAATTATATTTGGAAAAAGAACACATCTCATGTAAAAAACAATTGCTACTTCAGAAGAAATATTATTTTGACCATTAATTTTAATGAATTTGGTTGTGCGACAATCCTGAAAGATTCAGAATTTTACAACTAAAATCTAAGTAAAATCTACGAGTTTTATCCCGAGGTAGCTTACTATATTTGTAGGGTCTAAAGGCACAAAAGAAAATTTCATAATCTGCCTTTTGATACTTTAGCGGTGTAACCAACTTAGGCTACTAACAGTTTTCCCAATTAACCCGATACAAATCGCTCCATCTGGTTTGCTGAAAGTGAGTCGTTAAGGTAACTTTTCTCTATTAGTTCTAAAATACTTGTTGACTTGTCCACTCTAACATATGCATTTCTCTTTGTTATTTACAGTAATCTTGATACTATGTGGTAAATGGCTACTATCTGATATTAGTTGTTGCCGGTTAAAATAGGAAAAAGGATTTTCTAAAACAGAATAACAATTATGGTTTTGAAATCAGGAATAGGAAAATAGAGACGATATCGTATCTTAATTACCGTTTTATTGCATCAAAATAAAATATTCTCGCGGTTTAGCTGATTTTTTGGGACACACCCTGATTTAACGGGTGTGTCCCAATTGTTTGTTTATGCGTTACGGTTTTGGTGCGGTTAAAGTCAATTCCTGCATTTATTCTAGGTATTCGTTCAGATAATCGATCGCAACATTATTTATCTCCATAAAATTTTGAGCATAGATGCGAAACGAGTATGGTATTCGATTATTTCAGTCGATATAAGCCAAATGAACAATGTCTAAGGTTGAGGAGATGTGAGCGTAAATACTGTGTTGCGGATGCGTTCGAGAATGTCTTGCTCAAAGCCACGACTTATCCATTTTGTCATTGCAGCATTCACTTCTTTAAGTAATTGATTGCCGTTAAAGCGCTTACACAATCGATAAGCTTCTCGAGCAAAATTGAGATACGGTGGATTTAAGGACGAAGAAATTCCAACTTCACCCAGAATGGTCTTAACTTCATTTTCAACTTCAACCAGTGCGGGAAATTCGGCTTCAACCTGCGATTTCATCATCGGTTTTAAGTTTGCAACTCGTTCACTTAATACATCACCCGCAAGTTTCACATCCCATTTCTCAATGCGTCGTAATGCATTTCTGACCGCCATATTCATCACCTCGCTTTCTTGTTAAAATTTGCCAAGGCAAGATTGCCTTTATACACAGAGACATTCTGACAATTGTGCAAAAACATAGTTGATATATATCTTTTTTGATTTATTGAGAATAAATGTAAAAAGATTCAAATTGCTATTCTTTACATTTATTCCTATATAAATCGAAACAATTCGACCTTCCGACACCCAATTTAGGCTTCGGATACGACAAATATACTCTTTGCACAACTTCATTCTGTCTCTATATATATAAAGACGTTTAACAAGCCAAAATCCAGACAAAAACTTTTAAGAAGATTTTAAGTGTTTGCAATACAAAAGGTAGCAATTGAGATGAAATAATAAGCAGGGCGGGGGGCTAGCCCCTGGGCTAGGGTGGTGTTAGGCTTATGGTAGGTTAGTCCTAATGAAGCCTAATGTCTGGGTTACCTTATGTGCGGATTAGGGAGTCGCTTAGGGGTATGGGGTTGTGCATTTGACGATTATAGCCAGTGAGGACTATAGGAACATTTTATTCCTTTGTTTTTTCGTTGGGCAATTGTAACTTAGGAAGTCTATTCCGGCTGAAAAAATGATATTTTGTAAGCCATATATTTTATCTATTAGTTATTAGTTAACTTTAATTATTAACATTGTCAATAAAATAGGTAATTTACTAATTAACTTTATTATTGACATTGCCATTAAAATAAGTTATTTCTTAATTGACTTCATTATTAACAATATCATTAAGATAAGTTATTTCTTAAACTTACAAATTATTATTGTTAATATGGTAATTATTTTATTTGCGGATTGATTTTTCTTTAATTTCTTGTTTATCTAATTTGGAATTTTACTTGTTTGATATGAGTATACTAGTTGAATCGTAGGGGAGAGATGTTTAGGGATTTTACAATTTCTGATAGATTACCAATTTACGTTGGATTTTGGTTATTGGTAAGGTTATAGTTTTAACTTTATCTAAGATAAATTTATTTTTTTCCGCGATATTAGTTGATTGGAAAATTTCATTTTCCGCATTTTCGGCTTTATAAAAAATAATTTTGCCCTGATTAGATAACAATCTTTCTGCCACAGGTAAGATTTGGGAAATTTTGCCTAATAATCGGGCTATAATGATGTTAAACTTTAATTCCTTAATCGTCTCCGCCCGCTGATTTAATACCAGCGTATTGTTTAGTTGTAATATTTTTATTGTCTCAGAAAGAAAATTTACTTTCTTTTTAATGGATTCAACCAAATATAATGTTATATCATCACGAAGAATTTTTATCGGAATACCTGGTAGCCCAGCACCAGTTCCTAAATCGGCAACTACAGAATTTAAAGGAATTTCATTTAGGGCTGAGATAGAATCGACAAAGTGATATGAAACAATGCGGTCAATGTCTTTACGGGAAATAAGATTTATTTTTTGATTCCAATCAAGTATGAGTTGTTGATAGGATGAAAACTTGTTTAGTTGCTCTTGATTGAGACTAACTCCTAATGCTTTAGACCAATGCGCAAATTCAGACCAATAAAGTCGTTGCAGCACTTTGGCGCATTAATAAATAATATAACAGAAATTCTTATTCGTGTTATTAGGCTTGATAATTGGACTAAGAAAATTGTTGTGTATAACCAATGAATTTACAACGAAACAGAGAATTTAGAAGCATTTCGAAAAATCATCCGATTAAGATTTTCTCTATTGTGTTGATAATCAATAGAGTTAGGGTTTTAAGTGGTAAAAAGACCTATTCAGCTTTTTAGACTACTTAATAATAACTTTTTCCATAATGATTGGTGTAAGCGGTTTATTAGTTCGAGGGTCAGTAGGAAAAGTAGCAATTTTATCCACAACATCCATCCCTTCGACAACTTGGCCAAAGATTGTATAGTTGCCATCGAGATGAGGTGTTGGAGCTAAACAGATATAGAATTGACTGCCACTGGAGGCTTTGGTTGGATTGACATGGTCCGGCAATCTGGCAGTTGCGACTGTGCCTTTAAGATGTTTAAATTTAGGGTTTATTTCCGCGGGTATCGTATAACCAGGTCCGCCAGTGCCATCGCCTTTCGGGTCACCACCTTGAACAACAAATCCAGGAATAACGCGGTGAAATGTGAGCCCATTATAAAAACCTTGCTGAGCAAGTTTTATAAAATTTGCACAGGTTTGAGGTGCATCTTGAGTAAAAAGTTCGATTTTTATTTTCCCTAATGACTTTTCACCGCTTTTAACAGAAATTATGGCATATGTTTCTGTGGAGATAGCTGATTCTGGTTGAGGTGTAGGTGAGGTTATTGCTTTGGGTATTTCGGTCTGGGTATCAGTTTTTGTTGGTGGAGTTGCGGATTTATTCGGTCCGCCACAACTTATTATTAGACAACATATAATAATTAGTGTCGTTTTTATATGCATATCAATTCCTCCAATTAATATGTTTTGCTTGAGATTTTACCGAACAATTTAGTACCAGTTAATACTTCCTTATTGCCAAAGATACTTTCCTTTTTCAGTTTCAGAACAGTATTCCATCAGGTTATGTATTTTTAATTTGTAGTTCAAAATGACATGCCCAGTTAGAATTTGTGCAGTTCTTTTATTTCTTTTTTGTTATCGGTGGATGACGATTTTTTGTGGTATGTTCTCTTTCTTACCATCAAACACACAGAAATAAATTCCGCTGGGAACATATAAGCCGTTTCGGTCTTTGGTATCCCAAATTATTTCATCCAAGAAAGTTAGTTCTCTTATTAAATTTCCGCTTATATTATATATTTTTATCTTCTTTTTATGTGGTTGGGAAGCAACAATCCTTATCCAAGATTTTGCCGGATTAGGAAGTAGATAAAAATCGGGTTTAGGAGATGATATATTTGAAACCGAGTTTTCATAGATGGAAGTTGTCGGTTTTACATAAGCAATCCCATCTAAATCAAATCCTGCATAAGGGTTGGTTGTTGGTGCCCCACTGGCATCAATGATTTTAATATAGCGCGCACTATCTAAACCAGCAATTGTTAAGTCGAAACTGGTTGTGCCATTACCGTTACCACAAAAAAACCAGGCACCGCGCCAGTCATTGGCGACATAAACCTGATAGTTCTCACGAATGGTATCACCTTCAAAAACAGTAAAATCGGCTCGAGGCAGATTTCGGATTGGTGGGTCGGCTTCTAAGACAATTGTGCTGTTAGCGCTTGAACCTATGGAATAATAATCACTGTCAGGTTTACCTAGTCCATCCATTGTCCACGTGGCATCAAGATACGATGAAGAGTTGTCGCGACGCACCCAAACAATTTTTTGTACATAATAGAGATTACTCGTATCGGGTAACAAATTGATATCAAGATATATAGCACCTGTGTTGGGAACATTTACCGTATAAGTTTTTGGTTCATAGCCATTGGCAAAGACGGTAAATGTATAGGTTCCAGCTGAAACCATTTTATAGAAATCACCGAGTGACTTATCAGTATAAACCGGCCAGCGTTTGGGATTGATGAATTTAATCATCGCAAAAAGCGGTTGCTGAGTAATTGAATCTTTGACCGTGCCGGAAATTCCCCAACCCGCACGGGTAATCATTGCTAATAATGCTCGACGATTGGCAAGACAAATGCTATCAATGCGGGCTTGTTGTGATGGTTGTTGCGTTTCAATAGTTGTGCCTATTCCTCCCCAAATGCCAAAAATAGCATCCTGGGCTGAACCCCGAGCAACATACCAATCGAAACCATTAATTTTGGTTAATCGGGTTGTGGCTGAACCGTAAGTAGAATCAGCATATTCTTGAGAGATGCTGATAATATAACTACTATCCGGAGGGTCTTTAGGATGATGATCCCATAAATAATTAACATAAGATGCCGTGGAATGATATTCATATTCTAAAACGATATTATTATTTTGGGAATGTTTTTGAATAGCTCGCGTTTCTGGTTGGGACCAAGGTGAAGGTGTGTTTCCTTGCCACATATAGCCATAATCACGATTCAAATCATAACCGGCACCGTTATAACGACTGTTATTGACATGCCCATCGACATTAAGAATAGGAATAATCCAAATTTCCCGATTGTTAACTAAATCAGTTACTTGGGAATTAATTCCATAATTTTCGAGCAGAAATTTTAGAAAGGATAAAGTAATTTCCGTGGAAATTTTTTCATTACCATGATGAGCACCGACTAATCTGATTTCAGGTTCCGGTTCTTCAATTTGTGGATTGTCCGTAATTTTCATGGCCAAGATGATACGATTAAGAGTCGAAAGACCGAGTGTTTCCAATTTGGTAATGCTAGAGTATTGATTTCTTAATGCGTATAATGAACTACAAACTTGAGCATATGTATGATAACCTTGAAGAGTTTTGGCTAACTCCTTTTGGTAATCGTCAATTAGAACTGCAACTTGATAACCGGCATTAATGATTTGTTTGGTTTGTTCCGTGGTAGCATAAGCATCAACATAAGTTTCTTGGGCATCAATTATAGCCAACCAAGGAAATTTTTCCTGTAAGTTATAAACATCCGGATGACGGCTAATTTGGATACGAATTATACTCTCTTTCGGTGTTTGTATACCATAAAGCAAAGTCAATCCGACCAGACAAAATACGATAAGTATTAATTTTTTCATATTAATGGTTTTAATTCTGAAAGGATTTAAATACTTATAATTTTTTTTCATGCTAAATATTTTAATTCTAAAAAATAATTCTGTCAATCATAAAATGAAAAGAATAGTCGCAACAACTACATAGACAATTAATTCCTGATTGGTTTTCTCACCCCAATCATATCAATTCTACTAATTGTCCTTAAATTAACACTTATATTTCTGTCAAAACTGCAGTTCAAACCAATTCCAAAATTTTCCCTGACCTTCTTTCTCAAAGCGACTTTCTTACTAATTTCCCAAACAATCTCGAAGGCTGAAAGGCTACCGTACCCTCTTTTTAAAGCAAAACGCTGTATCTTAAAAAAAACCAATAAGTTATCTAAAAACACGAAATATGTTCTGCTAGATGTGTTAGGTGGTGTTGAATTTATTACGCTAACATAATTCTAGTAATAACTATGCTATTTATATTAGTGGTGAGTTAAATAATTTTGACGATACTTTGCTATTTGGGTCCCTTTAACAACTCAACCGGTCTTTTTCTACTTCGGTACGGCTTCTTATGCTTATAGTTGAAGTATATACACTTTCATTAACTGATATTACTTTCATAGATGTCAAAACAATCATCCAGTGGTTATCATATATCTTCCCGATAACAATTAGCGATTGACGCTTTTTGATATTAATGGTATGTTAGTTAGGTATGCGGATATTTGGCTTGATAAATTTATTACCGCTTCTATTTTTCCAATGTGAACTGTTTGTTTCCGAACAGATGCGGGTGGTTAAAATTATCAAAAGAGGTGAAAACGCAATTGAACAAGAAAAGCGGTCAGAACTGTTTGCAATTATCTCAAAAGATTATTTAGATGATTGGGGACATAATTATGAAAAGTTAATAGAGTCAATTGATAATTATTTCCAAAGATACGAAGACATCAAAGTGCAGATTACAATTAAGAAAATTCTTATCACAAAAAATATTGCTAAATGTTATTTGCGGGTTTATATTTCGAGTTATAATATCTATTATGATGACTATACCTTGATTAATCAACCATTAATTATAACACTGAAAAAAATTATAAGCGACTATTTAATTATCCAGATAGAGAAATCAGATTACGAAGAAAGTAAATATAATTAAATATAATGGATTCAAAAAGTTGGTAGTCTATAATATCTTGTATAAACTCAGTATTGATATGTTGGAGAAAAAGATGTAACTTCGGCTTGTTTAATATTAAAAAGGAATACTCACCTATGGAAGAAAAAGCCAATTCACACAAAAATCACGGCGCTACCCAAAGTGTTATTTTGACTTATAGAACCATCAGAAATCCGAAGCTCCCAAAACAAAACCTAACATACTAACTATTTTGATTTATCGAGAGGTTTTAATGCCGCTCAGTCAATTTCGGATTACTTTGATTGTGATTGGTTGAGAACCGATTCTACCTTTAATAAAGTAGATTCCGTGTAACTTTTGTCCCCGATTATTATTGCCTTCCCAATGAATTTGATATTTACCTGGAGGTTGTTCTTTGCAAAATAATCTTTTCACCAATTGACCGGTAATAGAATAAACATTAAGTTCGACCTTTGAGTTTTCGGTTAAGACATATGAGATTGTATAAGGATGCGGAGTATTATTAATAGTACTTTGAATACAAGGTTCGGCGGAAAGAATATTGTCACTACTACTTTTTTCATTGCCAACACCCTTATTTTCTGCCCAAAAAGCATAAGCCCAAAATTCATCAGTATTACCGCTCTTAAATGCATAAATTAAATCACTAGGTGTGGCAACTAATGCTGATCCTTTTTTAACTCTTTTACGATTATAGCCTAAAGGAATTGGGGTGAGTGAATCAAAAGAATTATTCCCAATATTAAATGCCCAAAAACTTGATTTAGTTCCGCCAAGAAAGAAATAGATGGCACCAATACTGGTTTGACAAGTAGAAGCCGCACCACTTTTAATTCTAAAATTTGGTATCGTGCAGGGTGTCATCCAATTATATTGGGAAATGTTATAGCGACAAATTTCATTACTACGATTACCTTTAATGATATAGATAATTCCGGCATAATAGGTTATTGAAGCACCATCACGAAATGGTTTGCCATCATAAGTATAAGGGAATTGGAGTTGGGCAACATCATACCAGGTATCTTGATAAGGATTATAAGCGAGCAGTACATAGGAGTTATTACCGATTATTCCATAGACTAATCCGTAATCTTCGCTAAACACTAAACCAGCGCCGTCCTTTGGTTTTTGAAATGTATGATTAGAAGTTACCGGTCTTAAAATTTCCCATCTGCCAGTCATAAGGTCATAAGAATAAAAATCGCCTGTACTACCGCCTTTAAACGCAAAGATTTTTCCGTTGCCATAAGTTAACGCACAACCAGCTTTTGGTTTTTTACCTGAAGGTAATCGGGGCATACGGGGCAAAGATTCCCAAGAATTAGTTGCAATATTATAGCACCAGAATTCATCACAAGCACCACCTTTAAGCGCATAAATTTTATTAAATGGCGGAGGAACATATGCTAAAGCACCATTTTTTATTTTCTTATTAGCCGGACCCGAAGGAATCGGTGCCTTTAACACCCAAGTCAAAACTGAGACTTGCCTACGTAAAACATCATTTTTTCGATTAAAATCATCCTGCATATTAGTAGAACAAGTTACCGTATAAGTACCTAAATTAGCATCCCAATCTGAAAAAACTGCTGAACGTTCTTGTCCAGGATATAATGCAAAAACAAAACAAGAATCATAATAGACTGTAATTAAATCGTTATTTCGTTGAATTTTAAGATAGACCAGAACTGATTCTTCGATTTCTGTGCCATAATTTCTAATAATCGCTATGGGGGTGACTGTACTCGGCACAATTGAATCTTTAGGCGCAAGAATTGTACGTGGTCCGATGTCACGAGATTCTTTATAGAATCTTATTGCCCGGCCTGAGGCCAGTTTGTTTTCCGGCCAATGTAGGATATCGTTTTCTGAACCGAAAAGATAGGTCAGACCTTTTGTGCCATTTTGATTTTCAATCCCAACAGTGGCAGATTTGCCATAATTTGCCCATTGATTACCACAGAAAACATCTTGATATTGACAAATAATTTCGCCATCTTCACTCAAGATTACTTGAAAACTTAATCGGTCCGGACAATCTTTGTGAGCAATATTATACCAAGTAATGATAAATTTCCGATTTGGTGCTTGGCCCGAATAAAGATGATAGAGAATCTTTGCTGTTCTATCCGAAGGTAAAATCAAATCATCCCAAAAAACATAAATGGCACTATTAGGTGGTTGTAATGATGGTACGCGTAAATTTCCCGCTGAAGAACTTTGCTCTGGCAAAAAAGTAATATAACCATTTGTCGAAACATAAACTTCACGATAAGAACTGTCGTAAAATGGAAAAGAAAACGGTATTAAATGAGGAATTTTATATGTCGTATCATCACCAAAATCAGCTAACAAATAGCTGCCATTAGTATCAATCCAACTAAATGTTGGGCCGCTAATCGAATCCGAATCAAACCAAGCATAATTAGTAGGCGTTTCATGACCGGTAAACTTTCCCAAGGTAAGACTAATTAATTTTGTTTTTTTATCATTGCTACGATTTAAATCAATATTAAGATGAGTTGTAACAACCACATAGACTGGGTCATTAAATTGAACTGTACAAGGACGAGAAAATCGAACAAAAGTTCCTTGTCCGGCAGGCAAATAAGGAATAGTTTCGACATCATAATATCGAATATAATTACCAAAATAAGAACGGGTGGTACAACTTACTAAAAAATTGGTCTGGGGATTAATTCCTACATTTTCTATTCTTGCAGTGATTGCATGTTCATAAATAAATGGTCGTCGCACAAATTCGTCTCGGGGCTGACTGATATAGACTGTGCGCACATCATTTACTTCCCGTTGAATAGGACTATATATTAGAGTCGTATGAATTAACCAATCACCTGCAGGAAAATCTGAAACATATGTGCTATCCTGATATTTATAATATTCCACACTTGTTGTTCTTGAACCATCATGATATAAAAAAGATGCAAATGGTAAATCATCTACCTGAATATAAAAGATATAAAACGAACCTTCTTCGATAAATATATTTTCTTCTGATAACAAGACATGGTTCCAGGGTTGAGTATCTCCATCGGCTTTAATGAATGGAGTTTCATAAATTGTTGTGCCTGGTGTGCCATAGAGTCCATCATCATCCACAATTCTGATTTTAAATTTTGCCCTACCTGAAGGGTTTCCTAAATAACATACAACATCATTAATTTGAGCCGGATAGTAATAAGGTGTAAATTTAACTCCCCAACCCTGTTCACCAACAGGAAAACTATCTCGCCCCAGGGGTTCATCTTCGTAATAACGTATTTCTTGAGACCAGCTAACGCTAAAATTTAATGATGCGGTATCATTTAAATAATTTTCATCATCAAGAACCTGAGAATACGCTTTTGCCCAATAGATAGTAGGTATGCTAAAATTATACGGTGGGAAAAGATTAACAGGTAAAGTTTCCCGATAATTCAATGAACTAACAGTTGTTTCCGCTAGATGAAGAAAATTGTGTGACCAATCAATAATCGAACAGCAAACTTTAATCGCATTAAGATTTTCTTTTCCCACATTAGCAATTTGTACCATAAGCGTGCAAAATCCAGGAGGTTGAAAAGTACTGGGACGAAGGATGTTGAGACAGGCAATATCCTTATCATATACATATATTCCGGTCAATGAAACATTATCTATACACCAAAATTGGATATCGATAATGTTCCCCGTAAAAACCCAGGCAATGCGAACACTGTCTTTCTCTTGAGCCCAATCAAGGGTAAAAGATTCTTGTTGGGGCATGTCATGGAATGTAAAATAATAATTTTTTATGACATAAGGATAAGTGACGCCACCATCAATTGAACCGATAATTTTCGCCGAATAGTTTCCCTGATTATGACGGAAATAAGTTGAACAGCGTAAAACCACATTACGATAGCGACTACAATCAATAATTGGTGAAATTAAAGAATCAATTTCATTTTGGCGCCGGCCTTTATCATAAGCTAATTCAGCATAACCTGAATGATTATTTGACCAATGTAAACCCGCAGAATCTCTTTGCCAACCTTGACTGGATGTTGGCTCGTTGATAATTGTCCAGCCAGAAGGCGGAGAACTTGTGGACCAATTTTCATTAAAATTCTGAGTAAAAAAAGTTATCGCCGCATATGATTGACTAATTAATAAACCTCCAATTAAAATTAGTCCTAAATAACTTGTGTAAATAGGGAATTTTTTGTTGGTCATAAAAAATCCTTTCCCTTAGATTATTTAATTATATCACAAACAATAAAAAAGTCAAGACTCGTTTTTTGCAATGTGTCCAAAACATACTATACAGTTTATGAAATTT
>FMJZ01050695.1_pt1 | contig 13350 bp, 16 predicted proteins | sample 1987881 | NCBI WGS metagenome assembly FMJZ01 (sample SAMEA4378227, study PRJEB15110) | soil metagenome | biome: soil; feature: Field; material: Soil | place: India | collected 2015-03-11 | depth 0 m | reverse complement strand
GTAATAAAGTGTGACTTGACTTTAGGAATAACAGATTTTATATTGAGGGTTTAAAATATAAATATGTATGTTTTATTAAAAGCCAGAAACTTTTTTAGAATTAAAAATTGAAAGCTAAAAAAGCATAATATTGATTAATAGGGATTATTAGTTCAGATGACTACAATCATTGAAAAGTTTAAAGAGATTGCTGTTATATTAAAGAATGCTGGAATTGTGGATGCTTTAAAGGAGTCAGAAATGCTCATTATGGAAGCACTCCATATAAGCAAAGAAGAACTTTACACGAAGAGCATTGTAATACCAAAGGAGACTTCAAAAAAGATAGATCTCCTAGCACTCAGGCGTGTTAAAGGAGAGCCCATTCAGTACATTATTGGGTATGTTGTTTTCTACGGGCTTAAAATTGAGGTAGGGAGAGGTGTTTTCATACCGCGCCCAGAAACAGAGTTGCTTGTTGACGAGACAATTAAAATAATTAGACAGCTAAGGAATGACAGAAATCTTGAAACAATTAGAATCATTGACCTTTGCACCGGGAGCGGGTGTATTGCCATTGCTCTTGGAAAACATCTCCCCTTTGTTGAGGTTTATGGTGTTGATATATCGAATATTGCTATTGAATATGCCATAAATAATGCAAAGAAAAATGGTGTTAAAAATGTTCATTTTATTAAAGGTGATCTATTTAATATCCACGGCATCAATAAACTTAATGCCTCTTTAACATCTTATTTATCAAATCAAAGGGAGGAGAGGAATTCTTATAGTTTTGAGTACCCTTTCCCTTTATCTCCTGATTGCTCAACCTTCTCCTTCAATAGTTTTGATTGTATAGTCTCTAACCCTCCTTACATTAAAAGGGCTGATATACCTAAACTTCAAAGAGAAATAAGGGATTATGAACCAATTTATGCTATTGATGGAGGAGAAGAGGGACTCGATTTTTATAGAAAGATTTTTACGGAAGCTCCGAAGTTTCTTAAAGAAAAGGGAGTACTTATTTTAGAAGTTGGCATGAATCAGTCAGAGAGTATAAGAAAGCTTGCAAGAGAGAGAGAGTTTAAAAATTCAAAATTTAAAAGGGACTTTGCAGGGATTGAGAGGATCTTTATTGGTGAAAGAAAATAAGACATAAACCCTATTAAATATTTATTTCAGATTGGTCATTAATTTTGTAAAAGGGCTTCAAGGAGAAACAAGAACAAAAATTAAAGATAGATTAAGATAGAAGTGTGATAGGCTTTAGCCTGCGCAACAAATTGCTAAACTCAGAACATCAGTTACTTACACTCTTTTTACTCAAAGTTTTATAATCCCGCCAGTTCTTTACTACTTATTAACCTTTAATTTTTTCAACTCTTACAGGTGTAACCAACACTTTAAATGATTTTATCTTTTGACATACATTTCAAGAAAATCCTGTATATAGAAATCAGTTATGGCATCATTATACAATACCATATCCAATTGTTTTGTATAGACTGTCAGTTTTCCCATTATCTCTAAGATCTCCTCTATTTTAGATTTTTTATATTTCATAAGAGATGCATTTATTACATCATCAGTGACTTTAATATTGAAATCCAAAACCTCCAAAATTTTCGTTATAAGCCTTACCCTTCTTAATCTCCTTTCTAATACTGCACCACCACCTTTAAAAAAGAATTTTATATAATTTTCGTTAATATTTTCAGTGGCATAGGCTTCAACTGTTGAGAGGTGGTAGCCTAACCTTATGGCAAAGTTCATATAATCCTTTGCTAAAATTAAAAAGCTTTTTTCTCCTACTTTTTTCAGTTCTTCCTCAGAGGTAGTTAGAGTTCTCACCATTAAACCAAAAAACCCTTTAGCATCAGTGGCTTGTCCTTGTGGCCATCTCATAGAAGATAAACCTTTGAAGAAGTATTTAAAGGGGCTTGATAGTATGTTTTCAGGAGTGACAATTTTTCTGAATTTATCTAAACCACCTCCTAAATCAATAAGCCAAATTTCCATAGGTATAGAGGATTGCAAAGATATTGCTCCTACTTCATCTGCGGAGGTGTTAACTATGTCAAAAAGTTCGTGCATTGCCTTCTCATGGCAAAAACGGGTAATGTCATGAAAAGTCTCGCAAAATTCTGGTTTAAAATTTGCGGAATCTGGATCGGATAAATTAAGAGGTATCAACAGTCTAGTAACTTTTTGCAAGAGCTTATATATCTTGGTCTCTTTAAAAGGGTCTGGTTTTTTATTGAGGAATTCCTTAAGTTCTTCCACAAATCCTTCATATACATTGCAATTGAAAGCGTCAACAGTAAGTTCTTGTCCATTTTTAAGAATTTTTGTTGCTATTTCTGTATCAAGAATGGTAGGCACACCAAATTCTCTTGCCAAAGATGCCATATGACCTGTTATACCACCAAAATCAGCTATTATTGCAGAGGCTTTATTCATCATCGTTACATACTTAGGTGAGGTCTGTTTAATAACCAACACTCCATTTTCAGGAAAGTTTTTCAAATCTTCGTCAGTCTTTACAATATAAGCCTTCCCAAAACCTATCCCTTTACATGCTATAGCGCCTTTGTTTATTAGTAGTTTATAACCTTCTATATGTCTTGGAACAGGTCTTTGAGTTTCAAATTCTAAGGTTCTTAGAGGTCTAGTCTGTAGAATATAAAGAGTGCCATCTTTATCAATAGCCCATTCTATATCTTGAGGACTGCCATAATGATTTTCGATTCGAATAGCACATTCTACAAGTTGGATAATTTGCTCGTCAGTAAGACTTGGTTGTCCAATAGACTCCAATGATAGAGCTACCTCTTCTACTTCTCCATCGAGTCGGCAAAAAAACATCTTATCTTGTCTTGGGATGTTCCTTTCTAAGATTTCTACGGAGGAATGCCTCTTGACTCTATACGTCTCAGGAGTTATTGTGCCGTCTACGACACACTTCCCAAGCCCATGAACTGAACTTATAAGAATATCGTCATTACCAGGCTTATTAGGATCGGATGTGTATAAGACTCCTCCAGCTACTGCCTCAACCATCTTTAGTACTCCTACAGACATCATCATTTCCATCTCTTCAATTCCTTTGTTTTTAAGATAAAATATAGCTCTTGGAGTAAAAAGACTTGAGAGAACATATTTATATTTCAGAATAATTTCACAACTTGGGACATTTAAAAAGGTATAGTACTGGCCAGCAAAACTAAATTCAGTATCTTCATGTAAAGCGCTACTTCTAACGGCAACTCTTAAATCGGGAGTTTTTGTTAAATGGATGAGTCTTTCTATATGATAATTTATCTCTTCTTCTAAGTCATTTGGTATATTACCTTGTATTATCATATCCTGCATTTGTCTACTTACTGCGGTTAGTTCTGAAAGATTATCGATAGATATCTCTTTGAGACTTTCCAAAATTCTATCAAAAAAGCCATTATAATCCATAAATTTCTTAAAAGCATAGGCTGTAATAGCAAAACCTTCTGGTACCTTTAGAGACAATTTATTTTTAATCTCACCTAAATTGGCATTTTTACCCCCTACTCTATCTATCATCTCTTTTGTAATAGATTCAAAGGGTATGACAAAGTCATCTTTAGAGATTTGATATTTTTTTAAGATTAAATCTCTGACTTTTGACTCGATCTCAATAGTCCTCTCAAATAATAACTCATATCTATTGCCGGATAATTTATTTAAATTTTCAACAATCTCCTTAACATTCATCGATATTTGTTCAACCTTTTGCTTTATATACTTTTTATCGAAAAGGTATTCGCCAGAAAGCTTTTCACTCATATCTGCCATCAATTCAAGGACATTATTATTTGCTTGGAGCAGTCGTTGGAATATAAAAAATCGCTCTCTAAGGTGTTTTTGCTTTTCAGATGTTGAGTCGGCTTTGACAAAAAAAGGCTTTAATTTTGTAAAGAGGTTCATAAATTTTTTTAATGTTAACATTGCTTTTAAACTCTTGACAAGTAATTTTTATGATGGTATATTTTAGTAAACTCATTATGATATTATTATTAGAAAATTATAACATTCTTTCGTTATAATCTTAATGACAGATTTTAGCCAAACTATAGATAGAAGTAACCCTTTAAAACTTTACCTCCAACTCTCTGAGATTCTCAAAAAAAGAATAGAATCTAATGAATGGAAGGTTGGAAATCAAATTCCCACAGAAGATGAGCTTTGTAAAATATACAATGTTAGTAGAGCAACAGTCAGGAGCGCAATATCTGAACTTGTTAAGGATGGGTATTTATTAAAACTTCAGGGTAAGGGCACTTTTGTTGTTAAAAAAGTGGTTGCCGATAAACTTTTAATGGTAACAAATTTTGACGAAACAATGCTTGAAATGTCTGAAAATATGAAAACCTCTGTTCTTGCTCAAACTACAGTTATGCCATTAGATGATTTAGCAGAAAAATTAGCTATAACCCCTGATAAACATCTAATTTATCTTAAAAGAGCGAGGTTTGTTAAAGACATCTTGATATTGATTCAAGAATCATATATTCCACACTTTTTATGCCCTGACTTACTTAAGGAAAATATTGAAAAGCTATCTTTGTTTGAATTCTTTGAAAAGAAAACAAGTTTTCATATTACCCATGTAAAAAGTAGTTTTGAGATAACGCTCTTGAACGCTGAAGAGGCAAAGCTTTTTGAGTATCCAATTAAGACACCTGCTTTGATGCTAACACAACATTTTTATTCAGGTAATAACAACATTATGTTTAGCAGAGCAGTAAAAAGGCCTGGTAAGGGAGGCTTTTTTCTTGAATTTGATAAAAAAACTTCTTAAGGGATTGTCACATGCGCCTACATATTATTGAACCATTTGATAAATCACACAATAGCATTCTATACTAAGGAGCTTTATAAAAGATGATCAAAAGTTTAGCAATTTTTATTACTCTTCTCTGTTTCATTTTAAGCATAGCTAATATAGCTTTCTGTAGTGAAACAATTAATGGTATAGGGGTATCAGCTATCAAAGATGTGGTTGATAAATTAGGAAGGTCATTTACGAAAAAAAATCCTTCTATAAAAGTTAAAACCAAAGAAGAAAAGGTTGACGCAGCGATTAAAGCAGTTGGCACTTCAAAGGATAGTTATCTATTTGGAATGATTAATCGCCCTTTGAATGATAAAGAAAAGAGTACCTATCCAGATATACAAACCTTTCTCTTCGCAAAGGATGGCGTAGCTATAATAGTTCATCCTGAGAACCCTGTAAAGTCAATAACCTCGGATCAACTGATAGATATAATAAAAGGTAAGATAAAAGACTGGTCTCAACTTGGAGGTAAAAAGGGGTAACCAGTATGATTATGAGAGAAAAGATTTCTAATCAAAGAACAGCTATAGAGAAATTTGTTATTGGTGAAGAAAAGGTTCCCGTTGGCAGAATTAGAGAGATTAGTGGTATGGGAGATGTAAAAACAGAAGTAGCCTTGGACAGATCAGCAACAGGATATATTCTGATCAGCACCATTGACAAAAAGGTTAAGCCCTTAGAATTAAATGGGGTAGCTCCAACAATAGCCAATGTAAAAGCTGGCAATTATCCTATAACAATACCTTATACTTAATCACTAAGGGTGAGCCACAAGGGGCACTTAAAGCCTTTATGGATTTTATCGTAACATCTGAGGGGTAGGCTCTTGTTGAGAAAGAGAAAATTGCTTTTGTTATGAAATGATTTAAAAAACAATTTTGTAGCTGCTACAGGGATCATGAAAAGACTTCTCTACGACTCTAATATGATTAGTACAATATTGCAAAATCGTAGATATTTTCTATTAAATATTCTACCTAGTAATTACGACACTAACTAAAAATTGATTTTTAAAAAAGGGTTCAATCCTTTTAAGGAGGGCAAGTGATGGGTACTTACACAAATTTTATATGCAAAAAATAACAGTGAAGGAGACATTATGAGATACATAGTAACTTTTATTATCTTATTCATAAATTGGCTAATATGGTCAGGTTTGTTCGATGCCTTTCATATGTCACTTGGTGTAATCTCCTGTCTCATTGTTACATTTATGTCCCATGATCTTCTTTTCAAACGACAAAAGTTTTCTATATCAGATTTTGGCGAAGTATTTAGATTTATTCTCTATGTCCCTTGGCTTCTTTACCAAATAACCCTCTCTAACATCCATGTTGCAAAAATTGTTCTTAAGCCCCAAATGCCAATAGATCCTGAGATCGTAAGATATAAGTACAGACTAAAGAAAGATGTGTCCATAACAACCTTTGCTAATTCAATCATATTAACACCTGGAACTATCACAGCCCAAATTACTGAAGATGAATTTTTTGTTCATTGCATTGATAAAAAAGTAGCTGATGATCTCTTTACCGGTGAGATGGAAGATAGAATAGCCAGAGTATTTGGGGAGGATAAATGAGCACTTTCTTTATATGGATAGGAATGATTTTGGGGTTAATGATTTTAGTCTGCTTCTACCGCGCTATCAAAGGTCCAACGGTGATGGACAGAATAGTAAGCGTTAATGTAGTTGGGACTAAGACTGTGGTAATTTTATTGCTTATGGGGTTTATTTACGGTAGAATTGACATGTTTATAGATATCTCTATGGGCTACGCTATTTTAAACTTCATAGGAACTTTAGCAATATCGAAGTTTTTTTATCAACGAAAAAGTATTATCCCTGGTTCTCAGTATTTCAAAACAAAAGGGGGTAAGTAGATGCCTATTTTATCTATCTTAGCAGTAATTTTTATCCTTTGTGGTCTATTCTTTTTCTTCACAGCTACAGTAGGTTTAATCCGGATGCCAGATTATTATTGCAGAATGCAGACTACTGGAAAAGGCGATACTCTTGGAGCCCTTTTATGTCTTACTGGACTCGCTCTTTATAATCTGGAGGGTGGTTTAGCTATAAGCAATATTTTAGTAAGCATCAAAATTATGTTCATTGCTATCTTTATCTTTATAGCCAATCCCACCGCAACGCATGCTATCAGTAAAGCTGGTCTTGATTGCGGAGTTGAGATTTGGACGAAAAAGAAGGAGGTGCAGAAATGATATGGCAATTGGATCTCCTTATTTTATTTATAGTTGTTCTTTGTGCTATAGCTTCAATAACCGTAAAAGACTTGTTAAGCTCAGCCTTACTTTTAGGTGCCTATAGTTTCCTTATGTGTCTTCTCTGGACTGAGATGGGTGCAGTAGATGTAGCCTTTACAGAGGCGGCGGTAGGAGCTGGTATTAGTACAGCCTTTTTCATAGGTGCTATCTTTCACACTACAAGGAGGACAAAAGATTGAGATACATAGCTTTGTTTGCTGTTTTAATCACTGGTTCTCTTTTGATTTATGCCACTGTTGATATGCCCAATTGGGGAGATCCAAATTCTCCAGCAAGTACTCACGTGTCTCCAAGATATATAGAGAAGGTTATTGCTGAAACAGCCACGCCTAACATGGTTACAGCCGTTTTAGCTGATTATAGAGGCTATGATACCTTAGGTGAGACAGTAGTCATCTTTACTGCTGGAGTTGTATGTATAATGCTTTTAAGGAGGACTACAAATGGTTAATAGATATGAAAATGTTCTTATAGAAACGATTTGTAGACTACTTATCCCCGCGATGCAGATCTTTGGACTTTATGTTATAGCCCATGGACATGGAAGCCCTGGAGGAGGCTTTCAGGGCGGTTGTATTTTAGGTGCCAGCTTCATTCTCATGGTAGTGGCTTTCGATATAAAAGAAGCAAAAAGCAGGGTGAGTGAGAAACTAAACACTATTCTTTGTAGCACCGGAGTTTTTATTTATGGTGGAATTGGACTTCTCTGTATCTTTTTGGGGGGTAACTTTTTGGACTACAGCTTTTTACATAAAATCCTGCCCCTCGATCCAATTAAAGCTAGGTACATGGGTATGCTTGGAGTCGAAATAGGCGTGGGAATAGCTGTTATGTCAGTAATGATATCAATATTCTTAAACATTGCCTCAGGTGGTGAGCATGAAGGAGCGATAAAATAATGGATGCAATAAATTTCATAATAGCTAAATACAATTATTGGATTTATATAGTCCTGATGATGATTGGCTTTTATGCAATGATTGCAAAGAACAACTTTGCTAAAAAACTTGTGGGCATGAACATCTTTCAAACTGCCATAATTCTATATTTTATCTCTACGGCTTCTAAGACAGGGGGAGCTACCATTCCTATTATGAAGGCAGAGCACTTAAAGGCAGGAGCTCAAGCAATTTCAGCATCACAATATTTAAATCCTTTGCCCCATGTTTTGATGCTAACAGCCATCGTTGTTATGGTTAGTACCTTTGGCGTAGCTCTCGCGCTTCTAATCATGATTTATAGAAGATATGGAACTCTTGAAGAGGATGAAATTATGGCAATTATTAAAATGGAGAAGGAAAAATGAAAGAGCAAGCACCAATCCTAATAGTTGCAATACCCCTCATAATGTCTTTTATCAACATACCAATAGGTTTTATAAGTAGAAGCCTTTGTTATCCTTTGACAGTTCTAACTACCCTCTTTTGCCTTTACATGTCTCTACTCATTGCAGAGACAGTAATAACCACTGGTAATATTAGTTACCGATTGGGAGGGTGGGAGCCACCTTGGGGAATTGAATACGCCATTGACCATCTTAATGCTTATATGTTGATTATAATTTCATTAGTTAGTTTTATTGTCTCCATATACTCTAAGAATAGCATTGATAAAGAACTACCACCCCAAAAGATTATATATTTTTATACTATTTATCTTCTTTTGGCTACTGGATTATTAGGTATTTTGGTGACAGGTGATTTGTTCAATCTCTTCGTTTTTCTTGAGATTGCTTCGCTTGCTGGATATGCTCTTGTTGCTATAGGAGAAGATAAAGCGCCTCTTTCAACTTTCAATTATATAATAATGGGCACTATAGGTGCCTGTTTTTATTTATTAGGTGTTGGGTATCTATACATTGTAACAGGTTCACTTAATATTGCAGATTTAACAAAACTTTTACCAACTCTTTACCATTCAAAGGTAGTGCTTGTTGCTTATGCCTTTTTTGTTGTAGGCTTTGCTATTAAAATAGCTCTTTTCCCTTTACATACCTGGCTTCCTGATGCATACACCCATGCCCCTTCAACTGTGAGCGCCTTTGTCGCTTCGACTATGACTAAAGTAGGTGCCTATGCGATGCTCAGGATAATGTTTACTGTCTTTGATACAGATTTTACAATGAATACCCTACCTACAATGGAGATATTGGGATGGGTTGCTTCTGCTGCTATGATGTTTGGTTGTTTGATGGCTTTAGCTCAAAGTGATCTGAAGAGGATGCTCACTTATATACTCATTGCAGAAGTTGGCTATATAGTTATGGGTGTTACCTTTGGCAATAAAGAAGGTTTCACTGGTTCAGTCCTTCATATATTAAATGATTCCTTTATGATGGTAACACTCTTTTTTGTTGCAGGAGCTATTATGTACAAGGAGGGACACAGAAATATTAAAAATCTAAAGGACTTGCATAAAAAGATGCCTATAACAATGGGCTGTTTCGTTATTGGAGCCATTTCAATGGTTGGAGTGCCACCCACAGCCGGATTTTTCAGTAAATGGTATCTAATTTTAGGGGCTATAAATGCTCAAAAATGGCTTTTTGCAGCCTTTCTTCTTGCAAGTAGTTTAATGGTAGCTGTAGCTTTTTTTCGCATTATCCAGAATATTTTTTTTAAACCATCTGAATCCCATCATCACCATGAAGATGCCATAAAGGATGAAGTGCCTATCAACATGCTTTTACCTTTACTCGTAATGAGTCTGTCCCTATTAGTTATCGGTTTTTTTAGTGGACAGATAATTGAAAGTTTAATACAACACACTATTCCTAAAGGCTTTTAAGGAGAAGATATGGAAACAATAAATTCAATTACACCTGTCATTGTAATTTTTACTTCCTTAGTTGCTACATTTTTAATATTTTTTACTGGTGAGATGTCAAGAAACCTTAGGGAAGCCTGGTCAATAATTGCCGCTGTAATAAAATTCGGTTTTGTAGTATCTATGCTACCTCCTATATTTGAAGGAAAAATGATTGAATATACCCTTATTTCTATAGCTCCAGGGCTGAAAATACATTTTAAAGTTGATGCACTTGGTATCTTATTTGCTATTTTAGCCTCCTTTTTATGGATTATTACATCCTTTTATTCTATAGGGTATATGAGATCTTTAAACGAACATGCTCAGACAAGGTATTTTTGCTGTTTTGCTATCGCTCTATCTGCAACCATGGGAGTTGCACTATCAGGCAATATGTTTACAACTTTTCTCTTCTATGAGATCATTACCTTAAGTACCTATCCCTTAGTAGCTCATAAAGAAACCCCTGAAGCCCTCCAGGGTGCAAGAAGGTATATAACCTATCTTCTCGGTACCTCAATAGCCTTTCAACTAACTGCTGTTTTTTTAACTTACAGTATGGCTGGAACTCTCGATTTCACCAATGAAGGGTTACTACATAACATCAGAGAAAGAGGTATAAGTGATCTTTTTATCACAGTTACTTTTTTCCTATATATGGCTGGAATAACAAAGGCAGCCATGATGCCACTACACTCCTGGCTTCCTGCAGCAATGGTTGCACCAACTCCTGTCAGCGCCCTTTTACATGCTGTGGCTGTCGTTAAAACAGGCGTATTCATGGTGTTAAGAGTAGTCCTCCATATCTTTGGAATCGATCTTCTTAAGAGTCTTGATTTAGGAATAGTTCTTACGGTAATAGCATCTTTTACGATAATAGCAGGATCAATCATGGCTTTGAGACAGGACAATCTAAAATTAAGGCTTGCCTACTCAACAGTAAGCCAGCTTTCTTACATAGTCCTTGGTGTTGCACTCCTTACTCCGTCTGGTATTACAGGAAGTATAATGCACATTGTAGCCCATGCATTTGGTAAGATAACTCTCTTTTTCACCGCAGGTGCTATTTATGTTGCAACACACAAAACAAAAATAAGTGAACTTGATGGAATAGGAAGGCAGATGCCTTTCACAATGGCAGCATTCACAGTGGGTGCTCTTTCAATGATTGGAATCCCACCTTTTGCTGGATTTATTAGCAAATGGTATCTAAGTCTCGGAGCCCTTGAAGCAGGCGACATTTTTGTTCTTGGAGTTTTAGCCACAAGTACAATTCTTAATGCCTGCTATTTCATGCCAATAGTATATGTAGCATTTATGAAAGAGCCAAAACCTGATCCTCATCACCATGAACATAGCAGCTCGGGAATTCATGAAGCACCAGTATTTGCCGTTGCTCCCCTTGTGCTTACTGCTATTGGAACAGTTTTGATATTTTTCTATCCTTCCCTTTTCCTTGAGATAATAAAAATTATAGTAGCCAATGTGATAGGAGGTAATTAAAATGACAAAAGATTCACACAAAGAGATGACAGAACTTACTCATGAAGCAGATCCTACTTACAGAAAGCTCTTTTACATAGTTTTTATGTTGTTATTTATCTATTTAGGATATATTCTCTGGAATACCCTGTAGAGGAGGTAAAAAAGAAAAAATGGAAAGAAAATACTTCTTTGATGAGCCTAAGAATGTACAAAAGTTTTTTACAGTCTTTTATGTAATTGTAATAATTTTTCTCTTTGCTGATTTATTTATCCATAAACATGTTTATTTCCCTTGGGAGGAGTATCCTTTCTTTTATGCATCCTTTGGTTTTGTTGCCTTTGTATTTCTTATCATTATTGCAAAACATATTTTAAGACCTATAGTTAAAAGGAAAGAGGATTACTACAATGATTAGTACAATTCCTCCTGCATTGGTATTTATAATTGGCGCTCTTTTGATTCCTCTTTTTAGAGGTAAACTCCAAAGTGGTTATCTACTGCTTCTGCCCATATTAGGATTTTTCAATTTCATAAACATTCCTGAAGGAATCCATTGGAGCTTGAAATTTTTAGACTACAATATTATTCTTGTAAAAGTTGATAAAATAAGTATAATATTTGGATATATTTATCATATAATTACCTTTCTCGCTCTGCTTTACTCTCTTCATGTTAAAGAAACTGCTCAGCATATGGCAGCACTCTTTTATGCAGGGGCAGCCTTAGGAGTCGTTTTTGCTGGTGATTTGATAACTCTTTTTATCTTCTGGGAAATAATGGCATTTAGCGCTTTCTATCTTGTCTGGGCATCAAGAACAAAAGAGTCATACGGAGCAGGCTTAAGATATCTTTTAGTTCATATATTTGGTGGCTTGTGCCTTCTTATTGGAATTGTCATGCACTTTTATGAAACAGGTTCCTTGGAGTTTGGTTTTATCGGTCTTAAAGGAGTAAGCTCATGGTTAATATTCATAGGATTTGGACTAAACTGTGCTTTTCCTGGACTTCATGCATGGTTACCCGATGCATATCCTCGTACAACAGCTACAGGTGGAGTTTTTATGTGGACATTTACCACAAAAACTGCTGTATATGTTCTTGCAAGGGGTTTTCCTGGAACAGAACTTCTTATTTGGATTGGAGCAGTCATGACAGTATTCCCAATCTTTTTTGCTGTTATTGAAAATGATTTAAGAAAAGTGCTCTCATACAGCCTCATAAACCAGCTTGGATATATGGTGACTGGCATAGGAATTGGCACCCAGCTTTCCTTAAATGGAACATTCTCCCATGTATTCTGTCATATTCTTTATAAGGCATTACTTGTAATGTCAATGGGAGCAGTGATATACAGAACAGGTAAAATCAAATGCACTGACTTAGGAGGGCTTTACAAAAGCATGCCTCTTACAGCCATATTCTGTATTATAGGTGCAGCATCCATTTCTGCTTTTCCACTTTTCAGTGGATTTGTAAGTAAGTCCATGGTTGTTGAGGCTTCTGCTATAGGAGGCTTAATCCCCATTTGGTTTATGCTTACCTTTGCTTCTGTTGGTGTCCTTGAACATGCAGGAATTAAAGTACCCTATCATGCCTTTTTCTCCCACGACTCAGGCATTAGAACAAAAGAGTCTCCTCCACATATGCTTCTTGCAATGGGGCTTACTGCTTTTCTATGTGTATTTATAGGAATAATACCAGGTCCTCTTTATAGTTTACTGCCATATCCTGTGAATTTTGAGCCATATACTGCTTCCCATATTGTTACTACAACACAGTTACTTCTCTTTGGAGTTCTTGCCTATGTATTTCTTATGAGAGCAGGAATTTTCCCTGCAGAGATGAGAGCAACAAATCTTGATTTAGATTGGTTTTACCGTAAAGGCGCCAGCGCCTTTATGTGGGTTTTGAGAAATCCTCT
>FMJZ01082294.1_pt1 | contig 13351 bp, 14 predicted proteins | sample 1987881 | NCBI WGS metagenome assembly FMJZ01 (sample SAMEA4378227, study PRJEB15110) | soil metagenome | biome: soil; feature: Field; material: Soil | place: India | collected 2015-03-11 | depth 0 m | reverse complement strand
AGGTGTTTCTCTGGATCTTCATGCCAATGACATCATAGAAGAGTGTAGCTAGCCACATTCATTGTCGGATTCAATACGGTTCCACATTGGGACAAATTTAGCACTGGCTATAAAACTGGGGAGATTCTTGTGGAGACTATCAATATGGGGGTTAAGCCCACATTGGCCTTTTAAAAATGCGCCTCCTTAAGGGCGGGGGTATGTGCATAAACTTCCTGCCTCCAATGCGGAGGATTTTCAGGAGGATGAAACAGATGCAGCATTTTGTCGATGTTCTCAGCATATCGAATTTGATAGTCCATATTTGGTTGGATGAGCGCGAATTGGGGTGGAACACAATTGCAGTGACCAATAGAAATGCCGAACTGGCTGGACAAATAGCAGAGCCCAACTGGTCAGTGCGTGATGTCAAGCACCGTTAAACTGTTACGCCACCTGAAGCACTGAAAACAGCCTGCGAGGCATGATCAGCGAGGAAGCTTGGCACAGTAATATTTTGTGATGCCTCTGATGCTATTGAGGCAGGAACACGGGGAGAAAGCAGCTGGATACTAAAAAGCTCTTATCGGAGAAGGAACAGACTTAATATCCTACGTCCATTGTAAGGATGCTGAGGCGGTACAAGCGGCATTTAGGTACACCGCCGAATCAGACGCTGACAAGTAACTGTAGGTGGGAAGTTAGATAAAATTTACAACCACCCGTTTGAGGTCACGGGGCAGGTTGTTTACAAAACTGAAAAACGTTTTAGTCAGACTGCTGTTCTAAAAACTAATGGGGGTCATTTGGTATTGACTGAGTTGTCTGCTGCTGACAGCCCCAATTTTTTTCCATTGACTTAGGGCTCAACTTATGGAAGGCAGACATAGTCTTGGTAAAAAATTTATTCCTTTTTTGCATCTCGTACTTACTATTTAACAATAAGGTTGATGTTGGGGCTCCTGTAGTAACCAATGCCTACGTTCATGAAGTCGGATACAGGAATACTACAAGACCAGTTTATCCACTTGATGATATTGATAGCTGGCGATGGTAAACAAAAGAAATTAGTATACCGGTGGTGCGAGCGAAAAAGCTTCAGAGGCTGTTCGGCGATGAAGGGGCTGAAGTGGCAAATTTCCTCTGTGGCTGAATGGTCGATTCTTTTACAAGAACAAAACTTTGCCCGAATTGTAGCCTTCTGTTATCATTTTGCAAATGCAAATCAAGCTGACATTTCTAGGTGCTGCTCAGAATGTAACGGGCTCATGCTACCTTGTTGAAACAGCTAACACTAGATTTTTAGTGGATTGCGGTCTCTACCAAGAACGTGGACTTAGAAAGAGGAACTGGGAACCTTTTCCCATACCACCAACAACGTTGAACAGTGTCCTTCTAACCCATGCGCATCTCGACCATTGTGGCCTGTTGCCCAAGCTAGTGCGGGAGGGTTTCAGCGGCCCGATCTACTGTACATCCGCCACTTCGGAGATCGCTCAAATTATGTTACTTGATTCAGCAAGCCTTCAAAAAGAAGATGCCGATTTCAAGAGGCTGAGACATGAGAAAGAGGGAAGAAAAGGGCCTTTCCCTGAAATTCCACTTTACACGGTGGATGATGCCAAGGCTTGCTTTAGACTTTTCTTACCCGTCAAATATAACGAACCTGTGCAGATAAGCAAGGATATTGAAGCTGTGTTTTACGATGCTGGTCATGTTTTGGGTTCGGCGATGATAAAAGTCAAGGTGCAAGGCGCAGGTGAAAGGACACTTCTCTTTTCAGGGGACATTGGCAGGTGGGGCAAGCCTATACTTCGAGAGCCGACTCTGTTCGAGCAAGCAGACTATGTTTTTGTGGAGTCTACCTATGGCAACAAGTTACTGGAGTCTCCGGAAGACTCAGCCTGTAAGCTTGCCGATGTCATAAACAGAACTGCAAAGGCTGGAGGGAACGTGGTTATCCCTAGCTTCGCTCTAGAAAGGTCTCAAGAGATACTGTACTACCTTAATAGGTTTCTCATCGAAAACTGTATACCACATCTTCTGGTCTTTTTTGACAGCCCTATGGCGGTAAACATCAATGAGGTGTTTGAGCACCATACTGAGCTTTTTGATGAAGACATGATTAATCTTATGCGGCGAGGTAAGTCACCGTTCGATTTCCGTGGGCTCAAGTTGGTACGGACAGTCGAGGAGTCCAAAGCGATAAATCACATTAAAGGAACCATAATTGTAATCGCGGGTTCTGGTATGTGCACCGGTGGAAGGATAAAGCACCATTTGGTGACCAATATTTCACGCAAAGAGAGCACGATCGCTTTTGTTGGTTACCAGGCAATGGGCACATTAGGCAGGGAAATCGTTGACGGCGCCCAAAAAGTCAGAATACTGGGAAAGTATTATCCGGTAAAAGCAACCGTGGTAAAGCTTAGTGGCTTTTCAGCTCATGCTGACAGAGGCGAACTCCTAAAGTGGCTATATGGCCTTCGCACACCGCCCAGACGCGTCTTCGTAACTCATGGCGAGTCGGAATCGTCGCATTACTTTGCCGATACGGTAAAGGACAAAACAGGTTGGCATGTTGTGGTGCCGGAATATAGAGATGAGATTATTCTTGATTAATGCCCATATACCTAGAAAGTCAAAGCAAACCTATCTCATTACTGCCTTTCTACCAACAACTTTATGTTTTTTATACCATTGTTGAACTGTATCGATAACCTCATCAGCTGTGTCACACACTCTGAGTAATTCGAAGTCTTCTTCAGATACAAACCCTCGGGCAAGCGTGCATGTTCGCAACCATTCCAGAAAACCACCCCAGTAATGACTATCAAATAGCACTACTGGGAACGGCTTTATCTTTTTTGTCTGCATTAAAGTTAGTACTTCAGTCAATTCATCAAGCGTACCAAGACCACCAGGCATTATGATAAATGCAGTGGCGTACTTTACCAGCATCACCTTACGAACAAAGAAGTGGTGGAATGTTATAGATTTGGTGGTGTAAGGATTCAAAGCCTGCTCCTCTGGTAGCTCGATATTCAGCCCAATTGAGGCAACCCCGGCTTCACATGCTCCTTTGTTAGCTGCCTCCATAATACCAGGCCCGCCACCGGTTATAATGTTAAAACCTAGCCTTCCAAGGCGGCGGGCTATCTCTTCAGTCTGCGCATAAAGTTTATCGCTTGGCTTGAGTCGAGCAGCACCGTATACTGTTACCGCTGGCTCTATGCCTGCAAGCTCATCAAATCCCTCCACCAGTTCCCCGATTATACGGAACATCCGCCAGGATTCCTCTTTGGCCAGTTGGTTTATTTCATATTCTCGTGTCATGTTGCCCTCCATATAAGCAGATATTATCATACCAACCAATCAAATAGAACTAGTGACTGCATTGATGTAACAATACAAAGGCAGCGTTTTGACACAAACCTGTGAAAGGCACTACACTATTGAGCAGTTTTTTAGATAAGCCATAATGATATGCCCTGCCTGCAAGAATCATATGGTAGTCGTTGAATATAGCAGCATTGAGCTTGACTTTTGCAGCAATTGTCACGGAGTGTGGTTCGATGCTGGGGAGCTTGAGCTTTTCTTAAAATCCCTAAACTTGGACACCGCGGAGCTGTTTAAAAATGTCATTGCCCGAGGGAACAAGTCAGCCGGAGCAAAGCGTAAGTGTCCCATCTGTGGTCAGACAATGAAGGTAATAAACATAGGTCAAATGCCGGAAATAGTTGTTGACAGCTGTCAACGAGGACATGGGCTTTGGTTTGATGGTGGTGAGTTGGCTCAATTGCTTAAGCAACACGTGGGGGAATTACCAGCAGGACGGAATTATGAGCAGCAAATACTGGGTTTTCTCACGGAGGTTTTCAGGGTAGAAATATAACCCATCACTATAATTTGGAGGTTCTTTATGATTGTAGTCTACATCGTAATTGGCATCTTTTTAATTCTTCTTATCATGTTCATTGCCATTTATAATAATCTAGTCAGATTGCGCAATCAGGTGAAGAATGCCTGGGCGCAGATTGATGTTCAACTAAAGAGAAGGTATGACCTGATTCCGAACTTGGTGGAAACAGTCAAGGGTTACATGAAACACGAGCGAGAAACAATGGAGGCAGTAACTAAAGCCCGTGCCCTTGCCCAACAACTGACCTCCGCCAGCGCAGGCGAACGAGCTAAGGCGGAAGGAGAGCTTGGTGCGGCTTTGAGCCGGCTGTTTGCTGTAGCCGAAAGATACCCAGACCTTAAAGCAAATCAGAACTTCTTGGCTTTACAAGAGGAATTAACTTCAACTGAGAACAAAATAAGCTTTTCCCGTCAGTTCTACAATGATTCGGTCTTTAAATATAATAATCAGACACAGATGTTTCCATCTAATATCGTCGCTAGCTTGACTGGTTTCAAGCCTGGCGAATTTTTCGAAGTCACTGTTGCGGCAGAAAGGGAGGCGCCAAAGGTTGACTTTACATAATCACACCAGTGAAATCTTAAATGCGCATTCATAACCCAGTGATGATTATGGGTCGACATGGGGGATTTCACGCTAATTTAGATGTGGGAACAGATAAGGTCCAACCAGATTAGGTCTGTGGTACTGGTGTTAGGGATGGGGGCACTTCTCGCGCTGTTAGGCTATTTTCTTGGTCTATATTTCTTTGGGAGCGGTACAGTTGGCTTAATTTTCGCTATAGTGCTATGGGTGGCGATGAGCCTCGTGGCTTATTTTAGGGGCGATAATATCCTGCTTACTCTGTCACAGGCTAGGAAAATAGGTCCTGACGAGCATCGGCGTCTTTATAATATAGTCGAGGAGATGAAGATTGCCTCAGGGTTAGAAGCAATGCCCTCAATCTATATTATTGACGACCCGGCACTAAATGCCTTTGCCACAGGGCGAAATGCCCAAAAAGCATCTGTCGCTGTTACCTCTGGATTGCTGCAGAAGCTCAATCGTGATGAACTGCAGGGAGTGATTGGCCACGAGATAGCCCACATCAAGAACCGAGATGTGTTGCTTATGGCTATATGTAGTGTGATGCTGGGAACGATTGTCATTTTAGCTTGGTACGCATCACGCATGTTGTTCTTCGGTGGGCTGGGTAGAACCAGGCGAAGCTCCTCGTTAGGACGTGGTGGTTCCGGACAGATCGTAATTCTTGTTGTGGCTATTTTGCTTATGATACTGGCGCCAATTATGGCTAGACTCATCTATTTTGCTATTTCTCGAAGGAGAGAATATCTGGCTGATGCCTCCTCTGCACTGTATACCAGGTATCCCGAGGGATTAGCTTCGGCTCTGGAAAAAATAGCGGCGTCAACAGAACAGCTGAAATCGGCTAATCAAGCTACTGCTCCTATGTATATTATCAACCCTTTCCGCAGAAAGGGCATGCCAGCCAGTGACCTTACCAGCACGCATCCTCCGATAACAGAGCGGATACGTGTACTGCGCTCAATGGCTGGTGTGTCATTTGCCGATTATGCACTTGCTTACCGGCAGGTTACAGGCAGCGCTAAAGCAGTGATCCCAGCCACCGCTGTGGCCACTGCTAGGGTAGTTCCCATAAGGTCAGCCCAGCCGCGAGCTGAAGAACCAGGTGAGATTCAACGAGCTAGGGAGACCACTTCCCTATTGTGGCAATTAAACAACTACAAGACCATAAACTGCCCTTGCGGTGTTAGGTTAAGGATCCCATCCACTTTTAAAGAATCATCCATCAGATGCCCGCACTGTGGCAGGATTAACTCGGTTTAAAGGGAAAAGATTAGGTGGTCTAGATTACACACTACTTGGTTTTCTGAAGCACGTCGCCATTGCTACAATAGGCCGAATGTATGGTACTTGCTGCTATTTGTTTTTACAATCAAACTTCGATGGACTTGACACACTTATTGCAATTATAATAAACAACTACTTAATTCAAGTCTAATTTTCATCAGGATACGCTCAGAGACAAATGTGGAGGGACAATGCAACTGGAAAACCACACCAAGAAAAGGGTCGAAGCGACCATCAGGCAGATGGAGATAGATGACATTAGCCATGTCTATCACCTGGGTGAACAGCTTTTTACGAGTGAAGAGTTTCCTATTCTTTACCGTACTTGGGACCAATATGAAGTTACCGATTACTTCACCTCGGACCCTGATTTTTGTCTGGTTGCCGAAGCAGAAGGAAAGATTGTTGGCTTCATCATCGGTACAACGATTGAAAAGGAAGGCACTGCCTGGAAGAAATACGGGTATCTGAGCTGGATAGGGGTGGATGAAGCTTTTCAAAGGACTAACCTTGGCTACCGTCTTTACAGGAAGCTGGAACAACGGCTGCGCAAACACGGAGTAAGGATGATTATAGCTGATACCGATGCTGAGAATGAGGCGGCCATTGCCTTCTTTAAAGCGATAGGTTTCTCGATGAGCAGTCAGCATGTCTGGTTAGCCAAAACGCTCCAGCGACCAAACAGGAAGAATAACAAGGCGGATAATCAACAGTGAAACAAGCTGAATGGGAAAACAGGACTGAGGCAGTACGACCAGCAAGGCTTAAGAGTCTACTTAAGGAACTCCTGAATATATACAGCCCATCAGGTAAAGAAGAAGAAATCACTCGGTACGTTGAGGAATATCTGAAGAAAAACGGGCTACCGGTAACCAAGCAGAAGGTGGATGAAAACCGTTCTAACCTAGTAGCCTTCTCGGGGCGTGAAAATGATGTGGAGCTTTGTTTCGTCGGGCATTTGGACACGGTTGCAGCCCATGATCTTGAGGACTTTGGCTTCAGTGAAGAAGGTGACACCGTCTTTGGGTTGGGAAGTGCAGATATGAAAGCAGGCTGCGCTGCCATGATAGAAGCATTTACTGTCTTAGCTCATAGTGGTGATATTTCTCCGCCTGTGGGTCTGGCTTTGGTAGTGGGCGAAGAGGAAGATAGCAGTGGGGCCAAGGCGCTCATTCGAGAATATGGCTTCCACTGGGCTGTAATCGGCGAACCAACTGACTTGGCACCATGCTTGGGACATTATGGCTACTTAGAAGTAATGTTGCGAACTGAAGGTAAAAGGGCTCACTCGTCAATGCCGGAGCTGGGACAGAATGCTATAGAGACCATGCTCAAGCTCCTTCTGCAATTCACAGAGTATGCCGGTTCAGCACCACACGGGCTTGTTTACAACATTAGAGAGCTTGCTGGATTCCCTGGTGGATTTGTTGTTCCGGATACCTGTGAGGCCTGGTTGGATATCCATTTGCCACCAAACTCAATGATTGACGCGCTCAAAACAGAGTTAGAACGGTTGGTAGTAGCAGCACACAGCAGCATCCCTAATCTGAATGCTCATCTAAAATTTGAGGAGACGTATTCGGGCTATCGGATTTCTCCAGAGCGGCCGTTGATAGATAAATTGAGACAGACGTATAAAAAAATGTCTCTCCCGTGGGAGCCTCAGGATTTCAGGAGCCATTCTGATGGCAGTATCCTATGGGCTGCAGGTGTGGACCCTATCATTTTAGGTCCCGGCCGGTTGGAGGCAGCCCATACGCCGGAAGAGTCGGTTTCCTTCACACAAGTAGTACAGGCAGCAAGACTGTATTTGAATCTGGCTCTGACATTATCTGATGCCGGTACATATTGTTGACAAAAGTGTGGGAAGCTAGTTATCATTATAATTGCCATCGACCTAAAGGGCGGTGAGCTATTTAAAACAGAAATAGCAGGACCGCTTGGATCAGCAATGACCGAGACGGGAAATAAGGATGTAGGTAGTGAAGGCCTTCTCGGCAATGCTGGGAGGGCTAAATTTTTGTAACTATGTATAACGCAATAACTGATATTCCAGGGATAAAGGTTGGACACTATACAGACCGGGAGGCAGCTACAGGCTGTACGGTGATTCTCTGTGAGATGGGTGCTGTGGCTGGAGCCGATGTCAGGGGTTCAGCAACAGGAACTAGAGAAACCGAGTTACTACGTCCAATGAACCTGGTGGAAAAGGTTCATGCTATCCTGCTCAGTGGTGGCAGCGCTTTTGGGCTGAATGCCGCTGGTGGTGTTATGCAGTATCTGGAAGAACGCGGCTTCGGTTATGACACATTTGTAGCTAAGGTGCCCATTGTTCCGGCGGCTATTATTTATGATTTAAGTGTCGGTAACCCAAAAGTCAGGCCTGGAATTGAAGAGGGCTACAAGGCTTGTCTGGCTGCCACTGATAATCAAGTGGCTGAAGGCTGTGTTGGTGCGGGTACCGGTGCCACGGTGGGGAAGGTTTTGGGGATTGAAAGGGCTACCAAGAGCGGACTTGGAACTGCCAGCCTGCGCATAAGTGGTGACATAATCGTCGCCGCCCTGGTGGTCGTCAACGCTGTGGGAGATGTCATTGACCCTAAAACCGGTGAGTTATTAGCTGGTCCCCGGGATGGGGAAAACAAAGGTTTTCTGAGGAGTGTCGAACTGCTTACCGGTGGCACTTATAGCTACAGAAGGAACTTATTGCCTGATAACACAACCCTTGGAGTGGTAGCTACCAATGCCTGCCTGACTAAGGAGCAGGTGAACAAACTGGCGCAGATGGCTCAGGATGGCATAGCTCGAGCTATTAATCCAAGCCACACCATGCATGATGGTGATGTTATCTTTGCCCTCTCTTTGGGTGACAAGGTAAGCGATATGACCATCCTTGGCTCGGTGGCTGCAGAGGTGGTATCAAATGCCATTATCAGGGCGATACAGCAAGCAGAGACATTAGCTGGAATACCAGCAGCGAGGGATGTGAAGTGACGGAAAAGAATATGCCCACGATAGGTTTTATCGGTGCCGGGACAACTGGTACAGCCTTGGCTGTCAGGTTAACCCAGTGCGGTTATAAGGTAATCGCTGTGTCTAGCCGGAGCCTAACCTCAGCAGAAAGACTGGCTGCAAGGATAGGCGGTTGCGAGACCTACGATGCAGCGCAGGCGGTAGCTGACCGGGCTCAATTCGTTTTCATTACCACTCCTGACGACACAATTTCAAAAGTAGCTTCTGAGGTTCAGTGGCATAGTGGACAAAGGGTGGTTCATTGCAGTGGTGCCCATGCTGTAGATATTCTGGAACAAGCAAAACAAAACGGGGCCATGGTCGGATGCTTTCATCCTTTGCAAACTTTCGCCAGCGTTGACCAGGCGATAGAAAATATACCGGGCTCAACCTTCGCCGTTGAAGCCGAAGAACCATTATTGACTGAGCTCAAAGAGATGGCTTTAAGCCTAGGAGGTGACTGGGTAATGCTCAGAGCTGGTGATAAAGTGCTATATCACACCGCTGCTGTGTTTGCCTGCAACTATTTGGTAACTTTAGTCAAGTTAGCTACAGACCTGTGGCAAATTTTCGGGGTATCCCCGGTACGGGCAATCAAAGCTTTTATGCCTTTGTTGAGAGGTACTTTGAGCAACATCGAAAATGTCGGTTTACCCAATTGTCTCACTGGTCCCATAGCCCGTGGAGACCTGGGTACTATAAAGAGACACCTAAAGGCACTGGAAAAAGAAGCTCCGTCATTGCTCAATATCTACAAACAGCTGGGCTCGCAGACCATACCAATCGCCTTAGCCAAAGGAAAGATAGACTCAAAAAGAGCAGCCGAGTTGCAAGCTTTATTGAAATAATAACTACTAGGAGATGACCATGAGGACGATGCTCAAAAGCAAAATCCATAGGGCTCGAGTGACGAACTGTAATGTCGACTATGAGGGTAGCATAACTATTGACAAAGACTTGATGGAAGCTGCCGACCTGTTGCCATATGAAAAAGTGGATGTGCTTAACATAAATAACGGAGCCAGGTTCAATACCTATGTAATAGAGGGCGAGAGAGGCTCAGGAGAGATTTGCCTTAATGGTGCTGCTGCCAGACTCGTGGCTAAGGGGGATATTGTGATTATTCTGTCTTATCATGTGGTGCCCGAGAATGAGGCTATTACAGCAACCCCAAGGCTGGTGTATGTGGATTCAAATAATCGAGTTATAGATATAAGGGGGGATAAGTGCTGGTCAGAGGAACTAATATCGTCACCGTGAAGGGCTCTTAAAGGAGGCAACATATGCGCGTTACAATTAATCAGATAAAAGAAATGAAGTCTAAAAAAGAGAAAATAGTCATGCTTACCGCCTATGACTACTCAACAGCTAAACTTGTCGATGAGGCAGGCATACCACTGATTTTAGTCGGTGATAGTCTAGGTATGGTATTACTAGGCTATGAATCGACAATTCCAGTAACGATGGATGACATGCTTCATCATACGAAGGCTGTAGTTAGAGGCACTAAACAGGCGCTGGTAATAGGCGACATGCCATTTATGACCTATCATATAAGTATATCAGATGCTTTGCGGAATGCAGCACGGTTTATCCAGGAGGGAGGAGCGCAGGCGGTTAAATTAGAAGGCGGAGTCACGGTTGCCGAAACGGTAAAGCGTATTGTCGAGTGTGGAATTCCGGTAATGGGACATATTGGACTGACCCCGCAGTCCATCCACCAGCTTGGCGGTTACAAAGTGCGGGGCAAGACACTGGAGGTTGCCCGGCAATTAGTTAAAGACGCTGAGGCTTTGGAACAATCCGGCGCTTTTGCTGTTGTGCTTGAATTGGTGCCAGCACCGCTATCCAGGCTGATTACTCAGAAATTGAGTATCCCCACTATAGGTATTGGCGCTGGTCCTGACTGTGATGGCCAAGTGCAGGTTATCTCTGACCTTTTAGGGCTGTTTTCTGATTTCGTGCCCAGGCATGCCAAGCAGTATGCCAGGCTAGCCGGTTTGATTAGAAACGCCCTGGCTGACTACATCGCCGAAGTTAAGGCAGGCAAATTCCCCACCACTGAACATAGCTCCACCATGGATGAGAGCTTGCTTGAAGAATTAGCTCGTGTTTAAAAATATGCAGATAGCTAAAACAATTGCCGAAATGAAAGCCTTAAGAGCAAAGTGTGTCGGTTCGGTGGGCTTCGTTCCTACCATGGGCTATCTTCATGACGGCCATCTGGCCCTGGTCAAAAGGGCCCGAAGCGAGAACCCGGTAGTCGTGGCCAGCATCTTCGTTAATCCCACCCAGTTTGGTCCTCATGAGGACTTCAAAAGGTATCCACGTGATTTAGAACGCGACTTAGCTCTGTTGGAAAAAGAAAAGACCGACATCCTTTTCGTTCCCTCGGAGAAGGAGATGTATCCTGAAGGCTACAGCACTTGGGTGGAAGTAGAAAAAGTAACCGAAAGGCTTGAGGGAGCTTGCCGACCAGGGCATTTTAGAGGCGTGGCTACCGTGGTTGCCAAGTTGTTCAACATAGTCGAACCTACTCGTGCCTATTTTGGCCAGAAAGATGCCCAGCAAGCGTTGGTCATAAAAAAGATGGTCGCTGACCTTAACATGAACTTGGAAATAATAGTGGTACCTACTGTTAGGGAAAGTGATGGATTGGCAATGAGCAGCCGTAACATTTACCTTAACCAGCGAGAGCGTGGAGCAGCCAACGTTTTGTTTAGATCTCTAAGCCTGGCTCAAAGCCTCTGGGAAAAAGGCGAAAGAAACGCTGAGACCATACGCCAGGAAGTGATTTCTCTTATCAACAAAGAGCCACTGGTCAAGATTGAATACGTTAGCATCGCCGATGCTCAGACTCTGGAGGAGCTTACACATATAGATAGACCAACACTGGTTTCACTGGCGGTTAAAATCGGTACAACCAGACTCATAGACAATATAGTGTTTGAATAAGCCTCAGACGCCAATCAAAGCCAGCAATCCAAGCATTGCCAGAAAGGCTAGACCAGCTCCGAAATAGAATGGCGCCGCAGGGCCTATTGCTTGCCATAGCCAACCGGCAATTATGCTAGCTGGCAAAAGCGTGATACCGACAACCCCATGAAAAAGGCCGTAAGCTGTGCCTCGCCTATCTTCTGGCACCAAATCAGCAACGAAAGCTCGAGCTACGCCTTCAGCCAAACCATAGTAGACTCCGTACAGGGCGAATAAGAACCATATCTGCCACGAGACGGATGCCAGAGCAAAGCCCAAGTAGGTAAAAGCATAAATCAGCCATCCCAGGACGATAATTCGGCTTCTGCCCAGCCTATCAGACAATATACCTGCTGGCAGTGATGTGGCGGCATAAACCACATTGAACAGAATTAGCATTAAAAGTATATGAACAACACAATTGCCGACATTTTGCGCACGTAAAATAAGGAAAGCATCGCTGGAATTACCTAGAGTGAATAGAAACATAATACCGAGAAAAAGGTTGAAGCGAAGGTCAAAGCCCGCTTTAGTGTTCCGAAAACTTTTATCGTATGGCTGACATTTGTTTGCATCTGGACAGTTTGGCTCGTTTGAGCCCCTCTTTGCCTCTCGGATAAATAAGAACATAAGCAAAGCTAGTGCTGCCGGAATAATCCCGATTAATACTAGCCACTGGTAAGTGATTCGAGACAGTTCCAGAGAGCCTCTTTGCAGTAGAAAGACGACAACAGCAGCAACAATAAGCCCTGCTGCAGCCCCAGAGGTGTCCATAGCCCGGTGAAATCCGAAGGCTCTACCCCGCTCTTCGGCCGATACGGAATCAGCTACCAAAGCATCCCGCGGTGCCGTACGCAGACCTTTGCCTAATCTATCTGTAAATCTTACCCCCAGGACCAGCCCCCACGTTGTTGCTATAAGCATGAACGGCTTGGCTAGTGTTGACAGACCGTAGCCGATAAAGGCCAGTGATTTGCGCTTTTTCAGCTTATCGCTGAGCCACCCGCTGAAAATCCTGAGCATTGAAGCTGTGCTATCAGCCACCCCTTCGATGAAGCCGATGACAATAGTAGCAGCTCCCAAAATGTTGGCCAGAAATAGAGGAAGCAAGGTAAAAATCATTTCACTACTGATATCGGTAAGAAAGCTCACCAGACCTAGGAAAAATATGTTGGGATTAAGCCTGAAGATTTGCTTGCGCTCTGCTTGTGGCATTCGTCTCACCATGAAGTCACAAGTATAACACTTCTCTCAGATACCTTGCCAATGGTCGTCTGCAGGTTGATTCACCGCAATCTCTTTCCTTTCTTCCGCAATGGACTGGTTGTTCAATGCCAACCGGGTTATGGATAGATGCATCGGGGCAATACACCATAATGCTGAATGATGCTGAGGCATGTTAGTTGCACTCACATTACTTTGTTGTTACAATCCAACAGTGAAGGGTCAATCGACGAGTTAGTAAGGCATGGTAGGGCTGTCTTTCTTTGAAGGTAAGCCTGAACTTGCTCGACTGGCTACAGGCTGTCTGGTAGATTAGGGCAAATGTAGCAGGGGTTTTCTTTGATCACTTATAATTCATTCCAGCAT
>FMJZ01162954.1_pt1 | contig 13360 bp, 14 predicted proteins | sample 1987881 | NCBI WGS metagenome assembly FMJZ01 (sample SAMEA4378227, study PRJEB15110) | soil metagenome | biome: soil; feature: Field; material: Soil | place: India | collected 2015-03-11 | depth 0 m | reverse complement strand
TAAGCCTTCTTCTGGTCTATCTCCTTGCACAAAAACCAGTGTATCACTTTTAACCTCTTAAATCATATCAATAATGTTTTGATATAAAAGGAGCGATTAGAAAGATAATAATATGAGTCAAATTAGTGATTTTAAACTCCACAAAATTTACAATCCCTTCTTTTAGGTACAGGAACCCGAAGTATCTCATGATTTTCACCCAGATACCATAATATCTCACCTTTAAGTGGATTTTCCCAATTACAGATAAGTTTAATCGTTTCAATAGCAACAATACAACCTATTAGACCTGAAAAGGCTCCTAAGACAGAGAAACCAAACTCGTCCCAGTTTGGGTCTTCGTTAGGAAAGGCACAAAAATAACAGGCACTTTCATAGGGAATCATAGAAAAGACATGCCCCAACATGCCTGACATAGCACCATCTATCATAGGAATTTTTGTCTTGATACAGGCTTCAGCAAGGTTTTTTCTTTCAAAAAAGTTAGGACGGGCAGAGATAGCCATATCACAGCCTTTTATTAGCTTCATTGTGTTATCATGCGTTAGTCTCTCATTATAGGTTATTATCTCTACAGAGCTGTTCAATCTATTGATAGCTTCTTTTGCTTGGTCAACTCTACTATAGCCAACGAGTTGCTCTGACATAAGTATCTGTCTGTTTAAATCTGGCAGGTCAAGATCGCCATAATGGGCAAGAACTAATCTGCCAATACCTGCTGCAGCGAGGTAGAGTGCGCAGGTCCCTCCTACTCCTCCTACTCCTCCTACAAAGACTGTTTTTGATTTGAGAGTAATTTGGCAAGATTCATTAAAACTAGGTAGGCTAATCTGTCTTTTATATCTTTTTAGTTCATAATTGTTTAGAAGATATGCGTTGTCTTTCATAGTATTTATTTATCAATCTCTGTTTTTTTGATTCCATATTTAATGATTTTGTAGCCAAGTTGCCTTTGGGTTATACCAAGCATACGTGCTGCCTTTGCTATTACACCTCCACTTTTTCTGAGAGCCTCAATTATTGTGTTTTTCTCTAAATCCTTTATAGTTTCCGTTAGGGAGCTTTCTTCATGCTTTTCTTTGTTGTTTATAAAATAGGTAAGCTGATTTTTTATAACCATAGGCAAATCCTTCACAGTTATTTTATTATTTTTTGCCATAATAACAAGTCGTTCTATTGTATTCTCAAGCTCCCTTACATTGCCTGGCCAGTCGTAATCAAGAAAAAGCTTTAATACATCATTTGTAATGGAAAGTGACTTTTTATTTTCTTCATTAAATTTTTTAAGAAAATGTTCAACCAAAACAGGGATATCATTTTTGCGCTCTCTCAATGGGGGTATAATGATAGGTACAACATTTAAACGATAATATAGGTCTTCCCTAAACTGGCCTCTTTTCATTAGTTCTTCAAGGTTTCTACTTGTAGCGGCAATAACTCTCACATCCACTTTAATGGTTTTTTCACCACCAACTCTTTCAAACTCTCTTTCTTGTAGGACTCTTAATATTTTTGGTTGTAATGAAAGGGGTAGATCGCCTATCTCATCTAAAAAAAGTGTTCCTCCGTTGGCAAGCTCAAAACGTCCTTTTCGAGCTGTTGTTGCGCCTGTAAAGGCACCCTTTTCATGGCCAAATAGTTCTGACTCTAAAAGACCTTCAGGGATTGAGGCGCAGTTAAATTTTACAAAGGGTTTATCGGAACGTGGACTCATGAAATGAATTGCCTTTGCTACCAACTCCTTCCCTGTGCCACTTTCTCCTAACAGAAGAACATTTGCTTTTGTAGGGGCTACTCGGTGGATTGATTCAAACACTATCTGCATTGCATCAGAAAGGGCTATCATGTTTTCCACCGAATATCTTGATTTGAGCTGATGTTTTAGCTCATCTCTCTCCTCTTCAAGGGCCCTTTTTTCTTTTTCAAACTCTATCTTTTGTTTAACTGTTTGTGCTATTAGTGCTGAAACTATCTTTAAAAGTCTAAGATCTTCCTCAAAGGACACTTCTTTTTCATGCACTAACCTATCTACGCTAAGCGCACCAAGTACCTCATTTTTAAATTTTATTGGCGTACTTATAAAGGCTATTTTTTCGTTCTTCTCTTTTCCTCTAGAGCCTGTCTTATTAAGGAAGGCAGGTTCTTCTCCAATATTTGGTATAATAATTGGCAAACCGTTCTTAACAACCTTTCCAATGATGCCTTCTCCTAAATTATATACCCCCTTTTCTGCCTCTTCTTTAGTCATACCATAGGCAGCGATAATCTTTATATGATCGCTAAATTTTAGTGCAATATTACCTTTCTTCATCTCAAGATAATCAGCGAGCATTCGTAAGACGCCTCTTAGAGTGGAAGATAGATCTAACGAGCTACTTAGTATATTACTTATCTCGTAGAGTGTTGTTAGCTCAAATTTTGCTATTTTTAGTCTATCTTTGCCTTTATGGTTTGCCATTTAAATCCTCATAATAATAATATTAGTTCAAAGCTCAATAAAAGTTTGGCATTTTTTGGGGCAAACCTTTGAACAGGCTTCACAACCTATACAAAAACCCTTTTCTAATATTGACATAACCATGTTTCCCATATTATCTCCGTACTCATCGTCGCCTTCAAAGGGTTTCTCTATGAGCTCTAAGACACCCCTTCCACATACCTTAAAACATCTTCCACAACCGATACACTTTTCTGGATCAATAGATTCTAAAAATCTTGGTATCCAAAAGGTTCCATCCCTTCTTATACATTTTATAGACATATTTACCTCCTTTTATACAACTGCTATCTTACCCTTTTCTCCAGTTCTTATACGAACTACATCTTCTATCGGCATAACAAATATCTTACCATCTCCTGCCTTTCCTGTCTTATTAACATCAATAATTGTTTTTATAACTTCCTTAACTTTTTCATCATCTACAACTATAAATAGCATTTTTTTGGGAACGTAAAGAGCTGGTTTTGGCAGAGAATGTTCTAATGCGTAGGTTGAAGGGGTAGGTACTACCTTAATATTTCCTGGGAAACAGTCGGAAAGCTCAGTATCTACAGTTTCCACAAGAGAGCCCCTCTGCTTACCTCTTCCCTCAACACTTTGCAAGGTCATTGAAGGAACACCTATGTTTTCTAAGGCTCTTTTAGTAAGCTCCACCTTATCTCTTCTGATTATTGCGCATATCTCTTTCATAGCCCCTCCTCACCTGTACGGATAGTATAGGCTGTCTCAACAGGACTAACAAAAACCTTACCATCACCAATAAATCCAGTTCTTGCCTTCTCCATAATGATATTAATTACCCTATCTACGTCTTTGTCCTCAACAACCATCATAATTTGTAATTTAGGTAGCTCATCATAGTGAATTGGTCCTACCTGCAGTCCCTTCTGCTTTCCTCTACCAAAGACAGCCATCTTTGTCAATGCTGGAAATCCTGCACCTTCTAAGGCAAGTACAACTTCCTGTTCTTTTTCTGGTCTTACAAAAGCCCTAATCATCTTCATCTTTAATTCCTCCTTTTTATTTTGATTTTTCTAACCATGGTATAGACTTACTTTTTATTGTTTCTAACAATTTGCCAAGGTGATCAACAATTTTGTCATTTTCTTTAGCTTTTACTGGCATTATCCCTCTTCTTGCAAGACGAGCAGCAGAAGGTCCTCCTATCTCGGTTATGTAAATTACCTTACAATCAGAGAGCTTACTTACCTTTGCTTCTACAGCATCATCGTGTTCTGCCCCCATACCTCTGGTGCTTTCTACTTTTTCGTCTCTACCATCTCCAAAAAAACGGGACTCTAAGAACTTGTAACCTTCCTTCGTAACCTCATATATATCAAACCTTCCACATCGACCAAAATGCTCATTCGCATAGGTTCCATCTGTTGTTGCAAAAGCTACTTTCATAATTCACCTCCTAATATTTTATTTACAATTTCCCTCAAAAGGTTTATGCTCCCCTTATAACCAATAGTTGTTCTCTGGGCATGACCAAAATCACTATAAGAGGGATAGCCGTATTGGAGTAAGGGTATGTTAAATTTTTTAGCTAAATGTCTTGCTCTTGAGTTTGAGATCCAGATGTCTGCATGGATATCTAAATCTGTTAAATCTCCAACAATAACCTCCTCAGCACAAATTGAATGCTTACCTAAACTATCATTTGGTATCACACACTTTGTAACTTTCATCCCGCATTCTGTGAGAAATCTTGAAAACTGTATAGCCTGATCACTTTCAAGAGCCATGCTTGCCTTTTTACCGGAGATATGAAACTGGGCATCCTTTAGGAGATCTAAAAAAATCTTTCTTTCTCTTTCTACCCTTTGGTTTGTCTTCTTTTTCGAAAGTAGTTGGAGAATATTTAAAAAATTCTCAGTACCAGATAGCCCAGTGATGTTATCTAATAATGTGTATCCTATACCTGTTAGTTCCTTTAATTTTTTTCCGACACCTTCAAGGCTTAAACCAACAACTATGCTCCATTTGTTATCCCTAATTGATAAAATATCTTTTAAAGATGTTCCTCCACAGGTAAGTCCACTAAAGGATTCTCTGCTTCCATCAAGACATCCTAAATCAGGGATCATCAATGGATAAAGGCCAAAGTCTTCTAATATGTACCTTATTTCATTAAAATCAGCAGGAGTTAAGTGAGAACCAAGAATCACATTAATTTTATTCTCACTCTTATTTTTTGGTATATCAAGTTGCTCATTAGTTGATAGTGTAATTAATGATTCAATAGCCTTTGCATAGCCTTCTTCTAATCCACCTTCATAGTCTGGTGTAGCTACGGTTACAATCTTTGTCTTATTGTCTAACGTTCTTACAGCACTTTCTAATAGGGCTCCTCTTACCTCAGAAAGGCTACTTGAGAGGACGGAGATTAGTTCGGGCTTCTGTTTATTAATAACATCAGAGATTGTTTCTTCTAAACGTTCTTCGCTACCTAAAATTACCTCTTCAGAAAAGAGTTTTGTGGTGTTTATTACTATTGGTTCGCAAAAATGTCTAATTAGCATAACCTTGCTTAAAAAACTACAACCCTGCGCTCCATGTATAATAGGTACTGTTTTATCTATTCCCTGAAAGGCTAAAGCTGCCCCAAGAGTAGAGGGTAGCTTAAAGGGGTCTTCGCTATAAGATTTTTTGTTATTCACTATCTTTGGAACTGGGAAGATAAAATTTTTTTTGAGATTACCATAAAACAATAAGGCCTTTGTAATATCATCAGCTAAGTTGAAAAAGCCTTTTATCCCTGCGTATTTTTTATCCCTTTCTTGATTAACATCAACGAAGGGGATATTTTCTTTTATTGCTAAGTATTTGTTTCTTCCGCCAGCAATGAGCATCTCTGCCTTTGTCTCGTTAAGAAGCCTTCTTATAGAGGAGGCATCGGAAGATTCTGTAACAATTGCATCATTTCTTAAAAGCTCTTTTGCTTTTTTTTCATCTTCATAGCTCGACTTCTTAGTTATTAAAGCTGATACCTCAATACCCATATCTCTCAAGGCCGATATTAGAGACCAGCTCTTCAAACCACCAGAATATAAAACAGCCTTTTTCCCCTTAAGTATTTCATAATCCTTAAGCCCTTCCTCAACCTTTGACCTTAAATCTCCAATTGCTGAGTCAACGTTTTTCTCAAAGGTAGGGTTATTAAACTTTTTTGCTATAGTTCGTAGACTCTTAGTTATCTCTGTTGGACCATAAAAGGATACATCTACATAATCTATGTTATATTTACTTTCCATTGCCTCAGCAACATTAATAAGAGCTCTGCCGCAGAAAAGCAAGTTTAGCCTTGCTCTGTGGGCATATCTTATCTCATCAAAGCTTGCTTTTCCGGTAATACGAGATAGCACCTTAAGCCCTACAGATGTTAAAATATCTTCTATCTCATCCATATCTCCTGCAATATTGTATTCCCCTATGATATTTACATAGTCATCCGTTGGATGGGATGGCTCCTTTGTACCAATCACATATCTTAATAAGGCATCCCCTGCAATTCTATTACCTAAATTTTTTGGACCAACAAATCCAGGAGCGATAACAGGCACAACTGTTTTCCCTAACCTTTTTGTAATATCAGAACAGACAGATTCAATATCTTCTCCGGTCAGTCCTGAGATACAGGTTGCATAAACAAAAACTCCAGAGGGGTTGTGTTTTTTTATCACTTCGGTTATGGCTTCTTTTAGCTTTTCTATACCACCATAGACAATATCAAGCTCATTCATATCTGTAGTTAGTCCTTTGCAAAGAAAAGGTCCTTTGTCAGATCTTGCACCTCTGCCATCCCATGAGTAACTGCAACAGGTTATGGGACCATGAATTATATGGGCTGCATCAGCTATGGGCTGTAAAACTATTAATGCTCCGTCTAAGGCACAGGACTCTCCACCACGGGAACGGCAAATCTTATGGTTTCCTTTTGATTCACAACTGTTGCTAAAGAGTGTCTCGTTGGCTAAGGTCATTAATAGCTCCTTAAGGTAGATTAAAGCCAGTGCTTGTTAAAATGTTTTTACCCTCTTGAGACATCAAAAAATCTATATACTTCTGAGCCATTTCTTTATTTTTTGAGTCCTTTATAATTGCGATGGCAAAAACTATGGGTGAATGGGAGTTAGTATCTACTTTAAGCAAAAGATTTAGTTTATTTCTATTTTGATAAAACTCACTCATATATAAAAAAGCAGCTTCAACTTCTCCTCTCACTATGTAATCTGCAGCCTGTCTTACGTTCTCTACATATATTATTTTTTCAAGGAGTTCTTTTTTTAGGTTGTAATGATTCAACACTTCATCGGTATATCTTCCTAAAGGAGATGTCTTTGGATTTGGGACAGCAATTTTTCTAAAGTTGGCCAGCTCTTTTATTGATTCCATAGGTTTTATGTTTTTGTTACCAGCTATAACAAGAGAGTTTTTCGCAAAGACCTTTGAGACATTCTTTTCTACTCTTCCAGTTTTTATGAGTTCTTCAATCTCCTTTAAGCCTGCGGAAGCAAAAATGTCTACTGGAGCACCTTTATCTATCTGAGTCTTTAAACTTCCTGACGGACCAAAGTGAAAATTAATCTTCATACCATAGATAGATTCAAATCTTTTACCTATCAACAAGAAAGTGTCTTTAAGAGCGGTAGCCGAAGAGATATACATATCAGATGCAAGTACAAGGGAAGGCGTAAAAAATATTATAAATATCAGAGAAAAAATCATATCCTGCCACCTGTGATTAATAATTCCGACTTTTTAAGTGGCATCTCAAGGGCTTCAAGATTATCAATTAGGCTTTCCTCAAAATCATACTTGTGACTCAAATGTTTTATAGATCCCATGGAATAAAAAATAATTTTGTCAGACATAAATATAGCCTCTGACATGTCATGGGTTACAAGAACAACTGGTATGTTTAAACATCTCTTTATCTCTAATACAAGCTCTCTCATATTACTTTTTAATTTGCTATCAAGCATGCTAAAGGGCTCATCAAGAAGAAGTAGAGATGGTTCACCAATTATTGCCCTTGCCAAAGCCACCCTTTGCTTCTGTCCTCCTGATAATTCATGGGGGTAATGGTTTTCATAGCCAAAAAGCCCCATTTTGTTAATAAGGCTTTGAACTTTTTTTTCATCCTTTTCTTTCCTTATACCATACTCAATGTTTTGTCTTACTGTCATATGGGGGAAAAGTGATAGATTTTGACTTACATAACCTATCTTTCTTTTTTGGGGAGGGATGTTTATCTTTTTTTCTGAATCGAAAAAGATGGTATCTTCGCAAATAATTTTACCAGAATCAGGTTTAACAAAGCCTGCTATCATATTAATAGTTGACGTTTTTCCAGCACCTGAGGGACCAAAAAGTACTACTAACTCATTACCGATCTCCCAAGATATATTGATCTCGAATTTTAACATACGCTTCTTTATGTCTATTTTTAGCATGGTCTTACGCTCCTTTCGGAGAGTTTAAGAGACAAGAGAACAGCAATTATGCTAAAGAGACTATAGAAAGCAACAATCAAGTTTGCTCTGTCCCACTCTCCACTAACCACTAATGAGTAAATCATAATTGGCATAGTTTCTGTCTTGCCCGGTATATTTCCTGCGAAGATTAGTGTTGCCCCAAACTCGCCGAGAGCCCTCACAAAGGAGATTATGAAACCTGTTAAAAATCCTTTCCTTATAAGTGGAAAAATAATTTTGAAAAAAGTCTCTCCCTCTGAGTGACCAAGAGAGTATGAAGTCTTGATAATATTTTCATCAATAGATTCAATAGCTGTCCTAACTGTCTTAACCATAAGTGGTAGAGAAACCACATAAGCGGCAATAACTGCTGCCTGCCATGTAAACATTAAGTTTAACCCTGTCCATCTATAGATATAAGAACCGATTATACCGTTTTTGCCTAATAGTATGATTAGGTAAAATCCAACAATTGTAGGTGGCATCACCATAGGCAGTGTTAACAATGAATCAATTAAGTTTTTGCCAAAGAAGTTTTTTCGTGCGAGGATATAGGCAAGTGCTGTACCTGTTATAGCCACAAATAGAGTTGATATAGTAGCTACTCTAAGTGATAGAAAGAAAGCGGTTAGAATATCCTCATCCATATAAAACTCCATAGCTCATAGGTTTTCACAATACTCTATCCCAAAAAGGGCATTAAGAGCCTCATACTCAATATCTTTGTCTTCTCCAAGCTTTCCAAAGGCATCAGATCTACATTTGGTACAATGGGACATTTGAGGCATGTACTTTTGTGCTGCTGAACGGGCAATATATATATCATGACAGCTCGGTTTTACAATTTGGCTCATCTCTCCTTGAGGGATTAGGCCAATAATATTTTGTGTGTAAGCTCCGCAGGAAGATACAAATTGGGATATTTCCTCAACCTCACTGCTATTTATACCTGGCATAAGTACCGTGTTTATCTTGACCAAACATCCCTTAGATACAGCCTTTATTAACCCCTCTTTCTGGCTTGCTACTATTAGTTCTGCTGCTTCTTCTTGGGAGTAAGTTTTATTATTTTTTATAGCAAAGGAGTATATTTTGTTAGCAGTGGAAGGGCGAAGAGTGTTAATAGTGATTGTGATGCTATCAACCCCAGCATCAACCAACTCATCTAACTTCTCGGGAAGGAGAAGTCCGTTAGTGGAGACGCAAAGAACCATGTCGCAGAACTCTTTTTTTACTGATCTGAAAAATTCAAATGTTTCTTCATTGGCTAAAGCATCTCCCGGACCTGCTACGCCAATTACACGTAAAGTACTATCTCTTTCTGCAAGCAACCTCAACCTAAATAGTGCTTCATCAACAGTTAAAACCCTTGATGTCACACCAGGGCGAGACTCATTAACACAGTCGTATTTACGTACACAATACCGACACTTAATATTACATTTTGGGGCGATTGGTATATGAATCCTGCTAAATTTGTTATGGGCTTCTGCAGACAAGCAGGGGTGAGATAATGCTATTTTTTTTGATTTCAATGAAGAAACATTTGATTTCATTTTATACCCCCTATCTTATTAAGTCAAAATTTGGACCATCTATGGACTGTCTATCTAACTCTTCCAGTATGGTATTGACAACCTGAATTAGGAAATTGAGAGTGCCTTGATAACCAATTATTGGTATTCTGTGGAGATGATGTCTATCTTGAATGGGAAACCCAACCCTTACAAGAGGCGTTTTAGTGTCTCTCCAAAGAAATTTTGCCTGTGAGGGTCCAAAGATAAGGTCGCAGGGCTGTTCAAAAAGGGCTGAACGAAGATGCCACATATCTTTACCTGCGTATACATTGCAACCTTTACCAAAGGAACTTTTTTCTAGTAGCTCCTTAGCTTTTAGCTCAAAATCTTTGCCACCATTGGTGCAAAGAATATGAAGAGGATACATACCCACTTCTAAGCAAAAACTAATAAGCCCCAAGACAATATCAGGATCGCCTATTATTGCTACCTTTTTCCCGTGTAGGTATGACTGAGAATCTATTAAGGCATCGAGTAATCTTCCCCTCTCCATTTCTAACTCTTCAGGGATTTGTAACCCCATAATTTTGGAAAGAGTCTCAAGTATATAATCCGTATTCTTCACGCCTATTGGGTAGGGCAAAGAGATTGTCTCCTGTAGCCATTCACTTTTTATGTGTTCCATGGTTTTTTCTGTGGAAAAGTGCATTAGTGAGATAGTCGTCTTTGAGTTTATAGCGTCAAAGAGATCAGCAAGTTTTGTCCCGCCTGTATATAGATTGTACTCACCGGTTAGAGGAGAATCAAAGGAATCACTTGTATCCCCTAAAACTATGTGTGATATTTTCATTAAGTCTAATATCCGTTTTATCTCCCTAATATTTGCAGGATATGTCTCAAAACCGGTTATAACGTTTATGCGATTCTTAGGCATATCCTTTTGTTTAACAATGCTTAAGATACCCTTCATCATATTGTCATAACCAACTATATGGGAACCAACAAAGCTTGGTGTATGAGCAAAGGGTATTAAGATATCTTGAGGTATTTTATTTTTCTCCCGTGCTGTCCTAATAAAGGCATTCAGGTCATCGCCAATAACCTCAGCCATACAGGTGGTTGAGACAGCAATCATTTGAGGCTTGTAAAGGGCATAGGCATTTTCTAAACCTTCTAACATATTGGAAAGACCACCATAAACGGCTGCATCCTCTGTCATAGATGTGGACACAGCTGGAACAGGCTCTTTATAATGTCTGCTAAAATAGGATCTAAAATAGGCAACACAGCCTTGGGAACCATGAACAAAAGGTAGAGTTTTCTCAAACCCTAAAGCAGCATAGACAGCACCAAGAGGTTGGCAGGCCTTTGATGGGTTAATCGTAACTGCCTGTCTCGCAAAATTTTTCTCTTTATATTCAGCGCCTTTTGTCCATTCTTTTACTCGCTCAACCTCTTCGTTAGAGCAAGGTGCCTCAAAGGCCTTTTTCTCTTCAAATTGTTTAATATACTCTTCTTCTTTAAATAATTGGTTATGGTCTTTGACAGTTGTTTTCATTTTTTCCTCCTAATCAAATTCCACATGGGGCTATTAATTGCCATATCCATGTCTCTTGCAAAGACAGCAAACCCATCTACTCCATGATAGGGACCCGAATAATCCCAAGAGTGCATCTGTCTAAAGGGCACGCCCATTTTATGGAAAGCATATTTTTCCTTTACACCTGAACCAATAAGGTCAGGTCTCAACACCTTTGTAAACTCTTCTAACTCGTATGGAGTTGCATCATCGTATATGATAGTACCCTCTTTAAGTTCGGGATATGTTCTTTTATAATCATCGTTATGAGCGAACTCATAGCCAGTTCCAATTACCTCCATACCAAGATCTTCATAAGCCCCTATAGGATGTCGAGGCCTTAAGCCGCCCACATAAAGCATGACTCTCTTACCTTCTAATCTTGGTCTGTATTCCTCTATGACAGCATCAGTAATTTTTTTGTAATCCTCTATAGCCCTCTCTGTTTTCTCTTTTACCCTGTCATCAAAAAAGGAGGCAATTTTTCTCATACTCTCGTAAATCTTTGTGGGACCAAAAAAGTTAAACTCTACCCATGGAATACCAAAATTTTCTTCCATAAATCTGCAAATGTAGTTCATAGATCTATAACAATGGATAAGGTTAATCTTTGCTTTGGAGGCAATACGCATCTCGTTTAGACTTGCATCTCCTGTCCACTGAGCAATTACTCTTAATCCCATATCTTCCAGTATCTTTCTTGATGCCCAGGCATCACCGCCAATATTATAATCACCTATAATATTTACATCATAAGGGGTTGATTTAGAGAAATCACCACCCTTTCCTAACACATAATCTCTTATAGCATCATTAGCGATATGGTGACCCAAAGATTGGGAGATACCTCTAAACCCTTCACATCTTACTGGAACTATAGGGATACCCAACTCTTTACTCATCTTTCTACAAACTGACTCAATATCATCACCTATTAAACCAACAGGACATTCAGACTGGATTGATATACCCTTTGCAAGAGGGAATAGCTCTTTTAACTCTCTTAAGATCTGTTCAAGCTTTTTATCTCCACCAAAAACTATATCCTTTTCTTGATAATCACTGGTAATGTGGACAGTTCCAAAATTGTCTATACCACTAATTCCATTAGAATAGTTTCTTCTGGACCACCAGCTATACTGACCGCAACCAATAGGACCATGACTTATATGAAGCATGTCCTTCACGGGTCCCCATACAACGCCCTTAGAACCAGCGTAGGCACAACCTCTAATTGTCATAACGCCAGGACGTGATTTAACATTGCTTTTTACCTGACAGGTGGAACAAGTTCCGGTAGGGTCGTTTGGTTTGATATGCAAAGCCCTTTCCTTCCTCGTTTTCTCAGGATATATGGATAGGACTTCGTCTATAATTTTTTGTGTCCTTTCAATATTACTCATAGTCTCTTTTCCTCCTTTTATTTATTATTTTGCTTCCCCATCAAGGACGCCAAACTCCATAAGAAGGTTCTCAAGCTCATCGTTAGTAAGTGGTTTGGGGATTACTAAGTTTTTGTTGTCTGCTAATTTTTTTGCCAGTGCCCTATACTCATCTGCCTGTGGATGGTCTGGCGAGTATTGAATTACCGTCTGCCTTCTAAGCTCGGCTCTCTGTACCTGATTGTCCCTTGGGAGAAAGTGGATCATTTGAGTACCAATCCTCTCTGCAAGGGCACTGATTAGCTCATACTCTCTATCAACCTTCCTTGAGTTACAGATAAGCCCACCAAGCCTAACCCCACCACTCTGGGCATACTTTAGGATACCCCTTGCAATATTATTTGCTGCATACATTGCCATCATCTCACCGGAAGTAACTATATATATCTCTCTTGCCTTACCTTCTCTAATAGGCATAGCAAAACCACCACAGACAACGTCACCAAGTACATCATAGAAAACAAAGTCCAGATCATCAGTATAGGCACCATTTTCCTCAAGAAAATTTATTGCCGTAATAACACCTCTACCAGCACAGCCAACACCTGGTTCAGGACCACCAGACTCTGCACATTTAATGTTTTTAAAACCCGTCAGCAATACTTCATCAAGAAGAAGTTCCTCAACAGAGCCCTTTTCTCTTGCCATGTCCATAACTGTGGACTGGGCCTTCTGATTAAGGATAAGTCTTGTGGAATCTGCCTTAGGGTCGCATCCAACAATCATAACTCTATAACCTGCCTCAGCGAGGGCGGCTACTGTGTTTTGTGTTGTTGTGGACTTACCTATACCACCTTTTCCATAAACTGCTATTTGTCTCATAGTTGTTACCTCCTTTTTTT
>FMJZ01030883.1_pt1 | contig 13369 bp, 14 predicted proteins | sample 1987881 | NCBI WGS metagenome assembly FMJZ01 (sample SAMEA4378227, study PRJEB15110) | soil metagenome | biome: soil; feature: Field; material: Soil | place: India | collected 2015-03-11 | depth 0 m | reverse complement strand
GAAAAGAAGATCTCTACTATGGGCAATATCAAGTATCTTAATTTTTCTAAATTTGTGGATTTGGGAGTCATTCCCACCAGCAAAAGGCTATTTGTAGCAGCGAGTACCCATGATGGGGAAGAGGAGTTTGTCATCGATGCTTTTTTGGAAACGGTGGATTTGGATATATTTGATCAAATCGTAATTGCACCTCGCCATCTAAATCGCCTGGAAGACATAAAAAATGTATGTATTAAAAAGGGCTTGAAAATATGCACATTTTCCAATTACAATCCCGAGGCAGATGCCGTTATCGTAGATAAATTTGGTGTTCTTGAGTACCTCTATTTTTTGGGGATAAAGATATTTGTTGGTGGTTCGTTGGTGAATGTGGGTGGGCACAATATTTTTGAGGCTTTGCAGTTTAAAAAAGTGATCGCTGTGGGACCAAATATGCACAATTTTTCTGAGATATTCGATTTGGCTTTGAAATATAGGGTTGTAAAGGTAGTTGAAACGAAAGAGGATCTCCTGGGTTATTTCAAAACACAGTATGTGGATGGCAATTTTGATGATTTTTTCCATGAGATACATTACTCAGCAAGAGAAAGATTAAAACCTCTGTTTGAGGAGATAAAGGGTGTTCTTACTTAAATTTATTGTTTCACTTTTGAGTAGGTGTAGTCTTAAGACATTGCACCGATTGGGAAGTTTTTTAGGGCTTTTTGTTTATTATATATCCCCAGGTAGAAGAAGGGTAGCAAGGAGAAACCTAAAAATAGCCTTAGGAAATGACATCAAAGAATCTATGGTGAAAGACTCTTTTAAAAATAGTTTTAAGTCGTTTGTGGAACTTTTTTATGCGAAAAATATCGATGAAAAGTTTGTAAAAGAGAGGGTGATTTTACCAGACTTGACCGATTTTTTTGAATTGTTAAAACAGGATAGACCTATTTTTCTGATAACTGGACACATCGGTTCGTGGGAGTTTTTGCCATCTGTATATGCCCATATCACAAAGGGTAAGATAGCTGTAGTGGGCAAGGCTATGAGAAGTCAAAAGGTGGATGATATCATTTATGGGCTTAGAAGGTCTGAAAATGTGAGTTTCATTACTCATTCTAACGCTATTGTGAGCATACAGAGGAGCTTTAAGAAAAATATACCTGTCGGTGCTCTGCTTGATCAGGGTGGGCTTGAGAAAAACTGTTTCTTTACAGATTTCTTCGGACACAAGACCACCTTTGTAAATGGGATACCTATCTATGCTGTAAGGGTCGATGCTGTGGTGTTTATGGCTTTTCTTGTTAGGGTTGAAGATAAGTGGAAGGTGGAAGTTTACCCTCCTATATACCCCGATAAGAATTTGGAACAGATGACTGCCGCAGAGAATTTGGCAAGGCAGATCAACGAAGTGTATGAAGATATCATAAAAAGATACCCCGAGCAGTGGTTTGCTCTTAATAAACGGTTTAAGAGGGTGCTGGATGAAGCAAATGGAAAGGTCCGTAGTATTTATTGATAGGGATGGCACGATAAACGAGGAAGCAGGGTATATTAACCATATCGATAGCTTTAGGATGTTTGATTTTGTGCCGCAGGCGATAAGATTGCTCAATGTTCACAATATCTTAGCAATTGTCATCACCAATCAAGGTGGTATTGCCCGTGGCTATTTCTCTGAAGAACTTGTAAATGAGATTCATAAAAAGATGATATCCGACTTAAGAGAAAAAGGTGCTATCATTGATGGGCTTTACTACTGCCCCCATTATCCGAAGGCAAAGCATCCTGATTATGGGATAGATTGTGACTGTAGAAAGCCAAAAGATGGGCTTATAAAGCAGGCGATGAGAGATTTTTCTATAGATAAAGGTAAGATGTTTGTAATCGGTGATAAGTGGACAGATATTGAGATGGGTGAGAAGATCGGAGCAAAAAAGATCCTCGTCGAGACAGGCTATGGAAAAGGTGAGTTGATCGATAAAAAAGATAGTACCATTCAGCCCGATATCGTGACCAGCAATTTACTTACAGCGGTGTATGAAGTATTGAGGATTTTGAAAAAAGGGTGATTTTGAGTGTATTCATATTACTCCTAAAAATAGTATGACGAAATAATATCTTTATAGAAAAGGTCATCTTTGTCGAGGTTTATCAGGTTTAGTAAAACAGATGGGGAGCCTTGATACGAAAAGATTATCCAAAGGTACCTTTTCACTCTCCAAATGTAGCATTTTTTAGAGCATTCATCTTTCCTTTTCTGAGCAAGTTTATAGATATCTCCGAATTGATCTTTTATGATTCTACCGATTTCATAGGGGGATAGATTAAAGAAAGATACCTCGATGATCACCTCGCTATCCTTATCCACTGTGAAGCTTCCAAAACTTATTTTCCCCCGCAAAACAGTTTCTTGTAGCTTTTCGGGGATTTTATTGATGAGTGTTTCAATAGTGCTTCTATTTTTGAAGTATATTTTTACAATCTCTTGATATGTATCGCTTTTACAGATTTCATGGTGGAAATGTCGATAGATGCTTTCTTTGTCAAAGAATGGGCAGTATAGTATATCAATTCTTTTCTCTGGTTCTTTGGGTAATTTTCTCGCTGGTTTCTTATGGAATTTTTCCACACTCGGTTTGCCGTATTTTTGAAAATAGTACAGGATGTCCATAGCCACCTTCCTCAATTTTAAAAGAAGGGGTGAAATTGCTTCACCCCAAAAATTTGGGTGTTCTTTGGTGCCCTTTTTGACGAAGTCTGAAAGTGCGCCAAACATTACTATCTTGGACCCTTCACAGACGATATGTGCCGATACAGCACTGCCTCCAGATCCATTGTTCAACACCCAACACCCTGATTGGGCAACTTGAGCTTACACCACTCGGCAAGCCCATTCATAGATGCTATATTATTCTGATGCCTTGCAGCTCTTAATTTTTTCAGTACCTTCCTTGTCGGTTTTATACCTTTTTCACCAACTGACACACCTGTAATTACTCTATTGCCGAATGTAAATTTTTGAAGTCTTGTCTTAGAAGGATTGATTTGATAACCGTATTTGGCAACAGTATCTTTTAAAATGTTTTTGAAATCGTAAAGTATATCCAATCTATTGGTAGAAATAGTGATGTCATCGGCATATCTTGTATAGGCTACGAAAAATTGATTCAGATCGATTACATTGATACCTATTGAGTTTCTTCTTATCTCATCCATATGAGAGTTCAGCTTGCATCTTGTGGAAAATTTCCTATTGAAAAAGTCTGCCATAGCAAAATACTTATATCTTCCGTTATAAAAATAGGTTTTAGAAGGCAATTTCTTGTGCCATATATCTCTTAAAGTCAAAACCAGATGACTATCCAAATATGCAAGGGCAATATTTGCAATAATTGGAGAACTTGGCAGCCCCTGCCTTGCGGCACCATCTTCAAAAAAGGCAAAGCTGTATTCCCTTATAAAATCGTAGAGCTTGGGGCTGAAATAATTTGCCGATATAAGTGTTTTTTGCAAAGTGGTGGAATCGAAACAATCCTTTATGTCAAAAGTCAACGAATACCTGTATCCAAAATGTGCTATAGCATTGGTGACGGGGCTGAAGCCTTTTCTAAATCCATGGATTACATAATTTTCAATCCATTCTCTCGAATAGTGTTTTGGGTCAAATTCACAAACCCTTGTCCTCCAGAAGATTTCCCATTCAATTCTCTGATAAAGAGATTTTTGATTTAGATTTAATTGAAGCAGTTTGGATGATAATTCCTTTAGGTATCTTTTTCTCTCACTGTTGGGGATATAAACTATTCTATATCCGCCAGACTTCTTTTTAATTCTTTTTATCAGCATAATCCACCTTAATATGCCTCTTGAGTATAATATATTATTTATTGCATTTATGTCAAGTGAAAAGTTTATTGTGATAAAAATATGTTGCAAAAAAATATTATTTTGCTATTTTGAGTATTATGAGCGAACTTGATAGATTAAAAGAGCTTTTACTAAAATCAGGTATCTTGAGATCGGAACTGCACAAACTTATGGGAGTGCCAAAGGGAACGGTGGACTCATGGTTTTCCACAGGGAAGGTAAGTAAATGGGTGTGGAGTTGGTTTGAACTCTATATAGAAAATATGATGCTCAAGAGTAGACTAAAAGATCTGGAAATCACCGTAAGAACGATGGCAAATATAGTAAAAGAGGAGCAGACGCCTTATGTGGTGCAAACAGTTCAACATACCACTTCCAAAGAACCCACAAAGTCGGATACTATCGGGGAACTTTTGAAATCCAAAAAACTTATTATTGGAGAAAAGATCTATTTCAAAGATGCCTTTCCGAATAACATTACTCCCTATTATACCGCCACGATCACAGGTGAGACCCGCAAAAGGGCAGTTATATGGGATCACGACGGCAAGCACTACTCCATTACAAAACTTACCCAAATCATAAAAAATACATTTATTCCTCTAAACGGCACATTATTCTGGGTAAATAAAGATGGGTTAATACTTTGGGAGATGAGGTAAAAATTTTTATACATCTTTTTGAAGGATAAATTTTTTATGGTATAATTAGAATATAATTTTTTTATAAAACTATTTCGGAGGTAGCGGTGAGGATCAATTTATTGGCAGAGTTCCTCAAACCCCCAGTAACAATCAGGAAAGATTATAGAAGGGACATCACAAAATTCATAAAAAACGCGATCTGTCTTGGTGATAAATCCCTTTATCAACAATATTACGGCGATAAAAAGCAAAACAAACCAAAGCCCTTTACCTTTTCAGTCTCTTTCGATGTAAAAGAGGATAAAGGTAATAATTTTATAATCGAAAACCCTCTTTACAAACTTTATTTCTCTTCGTTTGAACCAGTTGTATGCATTGCATTCTACAACGGCGTACTGCAACTAAAGAATAACTGTTCGATTTTTGGAGATACGCCTCAAGAGATAAAAAATATTTTCTTGCAGAGAGATACTATAATTATGAGCGAAAAAACCGCTTTTAGGACACTTTCCCCTATTCTTGTGAGGAAGATTGAGGATGGTAAAGGAAAAGGGTTTTTGAGGTTTGACGACGAAGAATTTTTACCGAATTTGAAGAAAAGTATTGTAATTATGGCAGATAAATATCTGTATAAAAAATTGTCAGAAAGTGATCTAAATATAAGTCTTTCCAACATGAAGGCAACACCGATAAGAAACTACGGTGGAGAGATAGGCAATACTGGATTTTTGGAGATTACAGCTCCCCTCGATGTCCAAAAGATGCTCTACGACGCAGGCATAGGTGCCAAACGCTCACAAGGCTTCGGCATGCTGGAGGTGGTGGGATGAGGTACAAGATTTATTTAAGAGATTGGTATTTTAATGCAGGAATCATAGGATTTTTAAGAGTAATCTCTAACAATACAAAAAATACAGAAGATTTTAAAAGTTTGAAAATGTTAGATATATATGATAATTATATAGAAATTGATACGAGTTGCCTATCTGATAAATTTTTTAATGATTATAAAAAAATCATTTTTTGCGATTTATTTGATATTGATGATTATAAAGAAAGATTAGATCGTCTTATCAAGAAAATTTCCCAACCACAAACAAAAATTACAAAGAAGTTACTTGCTGAGGTGGGACTGGCTGGAAAAATAATAAACACATTTTTTAAAGATTTCAATAATGGCGCTGACTTGAATGATTTGTTTGAAAGTGAAAACTTTACCGCAGCAGTATCTAAGTTAAGGGATGATCTTAACAAATATACAGATGAAGATGAGATATACACTCTACTCTCAAGCCAAAAAAAAGGTACTTTTATAGATTATTTTTTGGATAATGAGATAGTAAAAAAAGTATGTGATATTTACAAAATTAGAGAATATGTAAATAAATTAGATAACAATACAAGTAGAAATATCAAAAAAGAACAGCTTTGTTTTACTTGTGGAGAATATAAAAAAGAATACGATTTTAGCAACGCCATAACTCAAATTTTGGGATTTAATAAAGATAATTCAAATTGGATCTGGGGATTTAATTCTTCCAAAGTAAGTATATGCCCTTTGTGTGCTCTCATTTACGCTTGCGCACCTCTTGGTTTAATAAGAACAAAACGAAATATAGATGGTGAAATCAAAAACTATTTTTTTGGCTTAAATAAAAATACAGATATTGCTACATTATACCATTCGTATTGGATATTCATAGATAAGATGCTCAAAAAAGAAAACCAAAATAAACCTTTTTATACAATATTGCAGGAAGTTGCAATTGAACTTATTGTACAGAAGTCCAAATCAGCAATAGACAATATAAACTTCATAGAAATAGCAGAAAATCAGTTTGGAGGGCAGTCAACAAAAAGTTATAATGTTTATAATTATCAAGTAACTAAAAATTTGGCTGAGTTTGTAAATTCTTATGGATATGAAAATATACCAAAAGGATATTATAAAATTAAAGATACATATTATGATGTTACTGAAGAAATAATTAAAAAAACATTGGAATATACTCTCAGTTTTTCAGATTTGGCAAGATACTATGATATGTATATAAGAACATTTGATTCGAAATCTAAAATGACAGTAAGATTTTCGATCTATAAAGTGACTAATTATGCTATGAAGTATATAAACTATATCAAAGGAGGAGATAAAATGTCACTTGAGCAAATTACTAAAAAAGCTTTTTTTAATGGAAAAGAACTTTCTCAAAAAATTGGTCAAGATAACAAGATTAAAGGAATCGCATATCAATTTTTGAATGATTTAAAAATTGGTGATAGAAATTCATTTGCTGATAGATATCTAAGATTATGTATATCTTACGGGTCAGAATCTAAACTTGGAAGCAACAATGAGTTCATAGATTTAGATAATTTTATGACTTTTGGTTATTCTTTTGTAAACGGACTTTTAAGTAATTTGAAAATAGAACATGAGGAGGCTAATAATGGCTAATTTCTTAACTTTAACAATAATTTTTCAAGGTTCAAACTTAAATTATGGTGAAAGCACTGCTAACATTACAGGCTTAAAAAGATTATCATATATGGGTAAAAGTTACTCATATATTTCAAGACAAGCTTTGAGATACGATATTGTAAGAATTATGAATGAAGAATTTAAAATACCTCTAACTCCTGTTGGAAGTGATGGTAAAGTTGTCCAGTTTGAAGCAAATGCTTCTATTAGAGATTTTCCTGAAATCGATTTTTTTGGTTATATGAAAACTTCTGGTGAAGGTTCAAAAGGTAGAATCAGAAAAGCAATTGCAAGACTAAGTGATGCAATAAGTCTTGAAAGTTGGAATAATGACATAGATTATGGTAATAATATGGGATTATCATCACGAAAAGAGGGTTTAGAGAATATGATTTTCCAAACTGAAATTCATAAATCTTTTTACAGTTACACGCTTACAATAGATTTAGATAAGGTTGGAATAGATCCTAATGACAATACATCGCTGTCTAAGGATGAAAAATTGAGGAGATTATTTCTATTGCTTGATTCTATTAAAGTATTATACAGAGATATAAAGGGAAGAAGGGAGGATCTGTCTCCCTGGTTTATCATTGGAGGTATATATAACTCTGGCAATCCATTTTTTTATAACAAGGTTAACCTTAATTTCGGAAAAGACTCAATTAAAATAAAAACAGAAGTCATTAATGAGATACTTGAAAGGGAATTTAATGGTATTAAGGTGAAGGATAATACATTATTAGGTTATTTAGATGGAATGTTTGCGAATATTAATGAAATAAATCTTGAAAAGAAATATAATATTGACGGATTTTTTAACGAATTAAAGAACCGACTTGGTAAAGTGTATAATTAGGAAAAGACTATGAAGTGCCTTAAATTAAAACTTTATCAAAATTTATGCAATTATAGAAAAGAAGGGAGTTTTGGGTATGTGCAAACATACCCTCTTCCAACCCCATCAATGGTTAGAGGGATGGTGCATAGTATCTTAGAATTGAATGAATATCACCCTATTGTAGTGGGCATTCAGGGTAAAAGTGATGCTGTTTTAACAAACATTCAGAAAGTTTTCAAGTTTGATAGAGATCCAAAAAGCCGTCCACTAAATCCTTATGTTATTGAGGTTAAAAAAAGTATTAAGACGGCAACTCATGGAATTTTATATATAGATTTGCTTATCAACATAAGATTAGTTTTACATATAAGTTTCGTAGAGAATAATGAGACTATGTGTAATAAACTGTATGATAAAATAAAAAATTCCATATTAACTCTCGGTAGAAATGAAGATTTAGCACTTATAGAGAATATAAAGATTGTTAATTTGGGTAAGTTTACGGAGAGACAGGCACAATCAAAATTCCCTATGTATGTAAAAACTGGAGATTTGGTTGATGATGTTGGCACAAAATACAGATTGCCTTTTTGGTATGAGTTTGTATCCTCTTTTGAGGAAAATAGAATCTTTCATCATATAGATGTAAATTATGTTTTAGATGGTGTAAGATTAAGAAATGATAGTATTTATCAAGATGATGATGGCGATATAGTGTCAATTTTAGGATAAAAAATGAATATTTTCTATGCTAAGTCTAATGGTGAAACTATTTCAGAACATACAGAAAAAGTAATCCGATCTTTTTATACTTTAAATAAAAAACTTCTTTTTAACGAATTTGAAAAAAATATAATTTGTAAAATTTTAGAATATCACGACAAGGGTAAAATAAATCCAGAATTTCAAAACAGAATGAGCAAAATGTTAGGGATTAATTCATATTTTGATTGGAAAAAAGGGAAGGTTCCACATGAATGGATCTCTCCTGCTTTTATAACACAAGAAGAAGAAAAGAAAATTAAAGAAAATTTGAAAAAAATGAATTTAGATGAGGAAAAATTTTTTGATTTTTTTATATTCACTATTTTATCCCATCATAACAGAGAAAATCAAATACCTGATGATGATCTGATAAAACAAATGGTTGATTGGATTAGTAAGAATTTTAAGTTTGAAGTTGAATATTATTACAATCCAAAGAATCTTTTGAGAAATTTTAACGACTCAGAAAATAGAAAATTATGGAGTTTCTATTTCCCTTATAGAGTAAAATGGGTAGGAACTCTTATGAAATGTGATTATTGTGCATCAGCAGGCATCAGCCCAGAAGAAGATTATAAAGGAGATTATTCGAGTGACTTTAATAATTTTATTACTAAAAAAAGCTTTTCTCTAAAAGATTTCCAAATTCAAGCAGGAAGGGATAAAAAGGATAGTATAATTCTTGTTGCTTCAACAGGAATGGGCAAGACTGAATGTGCAATGAACTGGATTTCTGGAGAAAAAGCATTTTATTTGCTTGGTATTAGAACTGCTGTTAACGAGATGTATAATAGATTTGTAGAAGTATTTAATGGGAATGTAAACTTATTACATGGAGAAACTTCATATTTCTTAGCACAAACAGAAACAGATGAAGATGAATATGATATAAAAATCGAGAAAGCAAGAAAACTGTCACATCCTATTACAATTGCTACTGCTGATCAGATTGTCACGAGTGTTTTTAAATATCCAGGTTTTGAGTTTACATATTTAACTTGCAGTTATAGTAAAATAATAGTTGATGAAATCCAAAGTTTTTCACCTGCTTCAATAGCATCAATAGTTGTCTTTCTTAAAGAAATACATAATTTAGGGGGAAAATTTCTTCTTATGACTGCAACATTACCACCTTTTATTAAAGATGAGTTTAAAGAATTAAAAGGTATAAAATTTTATGAACCACAATTATTAGATATGAACAGACATAGAATAACTATTATAGATGAAAATATAGAATCAGATGCCTTAATAAAAATAATCAAAAAAAATTCAGACAAGAAAGTATTAATAATATGCAATACTATAAAAAAATCACAAGAAATATATAGTATATTAAAAGATTATTCCCCTAATTTAATTCATTCTCATTTTATTGGGATTGACAGGAAAGATAAAGAAAAATCAATTATGAATGCGGAATCTCCTTGTATTTGGATATCTACGCAGATTGTTGAAGCCTCACTTGATATAGATTTTGATATTTTGATAACTGAGAATGCATCTATAGAGGCATTGTTACAAAGATTCGGAAGGTGTTACAGAAAAAGAGAATACAACTTAAAAGAACCTAACATATTTATATTTAAATCTGAACCCTACAATATATACGATAGTTATTTATTCAATAAAACATGGGATACATTACAAAAATATAATGGTCAACTAATTACAGAACATCAGAAACAGGATATAATAAATGAAGTGTTTGATAATATTGTTAGAACTAACTATTTTCAAGAGTATAAAAATCAAAAAGATTTACTTTCAATAGGTTATAGAAGTTTATCAAAAATACAAGCACAAGAGGATTTTAGACAAATTACAAATAACTATGTAATTTTACCTGAAAAAATATTCAATGATGAGAAACATTATCTAAGTGAGTTATTAAAGTTTATAGACGACAAGAAGATAAGTAAATTGGATAGAATCAAAAGACAACAAGAATTTTTTAATTTTACAATTCCAATACAATTATACAATAATTTAACAAAGAATCTTGCAGATGTTCCAAATTCAAACTTTTGTAAAACAAGACAGATTAAAATTCTAAAAAATACTCAGTATGACAGTGAAATAGGATTGAGATTCATAAATACAAACGAGAATAAAAATGATAATTTTATATTATGACCATTACGAGTATTAGTTAGTATAATACGGAGATATAATAGAATATGAACAGAAATAAAGACTTTCCAGAGCAAAACAGAAAAGAAGTTTTGCACAAAACGGAGCAGTACTTAAATAAATTTAACAAAGAAAAGAATTATCGAAATTGGTCTAAAAATTTAAAGCGTGGCGATTCGAAGGGCGAGTTGGCCTCTGAGACTGTTGTAAAAATGAGAAATGAGGAACGCGTATGATATTTATAAACTTGTTTAATTATGTCTGACATCCTTATAACAGGCACAAAGATAAATTATTTTTTCGTATGTTATCGAAAGTTGTGGTTGTTTTCCCACAATATTTCAATGGAGCAAAACAGCGGGTTGGTGGAGATGGGTAAGGTGATACACGAAACATCGTACGAAAGGAAAAGAAAAGAGATCGATTTCGATGGGATAAAGATAGATTTTTTTGATAAGAATAGAGGTGTGATACACGAAGTGAAAAAGTCAAAAGCAGTAGAAGATGCCCATATTTGGCAGTTAAAGTATTACATTTACTATTTTGATAAATTAGGGATAGAGGTTTCGGGAATGATAAATTATCCTATAATAAGGAGAACCGAGAAAGTCATTCTGACAGATTCCGATAAAACTTTTATAGAAGAGGTTATAGACAAAATTCAAAAAATAGTAAATACGCAAAATCCCCCAACCTCAAATAAAAAAGCGATTTGCAAAAATTGCAGTTATTTTGAATTGTGCTTTGTGTAGGTGATTATGCGAGATTACTATATTTTCAGATCAGGTAAGATAAGCAGAAAAGACAACAGTATTATTTTTGAATCCTACGAGAATGGAGATTTGCGAAAAGTACCGATACCTATTAATGATATTGATTCCCTGTATATTTTTGGTGAAATAGATTTTAATACAAAATTGATCAATTTTTTTGCTCAAAATAATGTGATGGTGCATTTTTTCAATTATTATGGGTATTATACCGGGACATTTTATCCAAAGGAATTTTTGAGTGCTGGGGAAGTGGTTGTAAGGCAAGCGGAGCATTATCTGAACAAAGAATACCGACTCTATTTGGCGAAGCAGTTTGTGTATGGTGCAGCGTACGGAATGCTACAAAACTTAAAGAGATATTCAGACAATACGGCTGCCCAAATCGAACAATTAGAAAAATTGATGGGGCAGATTGATGCCCAAGATTCTATTCCGGCATTAATGGGCGTAGAAGGCAACATGAAAGAGACATATTATTCTGCCTTTAAACACATCATTAAAAGGCAAATAGACTTTGAAAAAAGAGTCAAGAATCCTCCAGACAATATGATGAATGCTATAATTTCATTCATGAACGGCGTAATCTATGCCGCTGTATTGAAAAATATTTACAAGACTCAATTAAACCCGACGGTAAGTTACCTCCATGAACCGTGGTATAGGAGGTTTTCATTGTCCCTCGATGTGGCAGAGATTTTTAAACCAGTTTTTGGTGATAGGATAATTTTTGACCTTTTTAATAATGATATTCTAAGACCAGAGCATTTTGATAAGGACTTAAACTGTGCTTATTTAAAAGAGGATGGCAGAAAGATCGTAATGAAAGCCTTTGATGAAAAGATGCAGACTACTGTGAGACACAAGCAATTAAAACGGGATGTGTCTTATGGTAAATTTATCCAACTTGAGTTATACAAATTGATAAAACATCTCATAAATGATGATACCTACAAAAGTCTAAGAATTTGGTGGTGATATGTTTGTAATTGCCGTGTATGATATTTCCACTGTGAATGAAAAAGGGCAATCGAGGTTAACTAAACTGATGAAATTGATGCGACAGTATCTACATCATACTCAGAAATCAGTGTTTGAAGGGGAAATAAGTGAGTCAAAACTTTTTGAATTGCAGAAAAAGGCAGAGAAATTATTGGATGATGAGACTGATAGTATTGTTTTTTATAGGATAGATAATAAAAAGAATGTGGAAAGGATCAATATGGGATTGCAGTTTGACCCAAATGATACATTTTTGTAATTAAATAGAACGAAATAAATTTTTGTTTTAAAAATTTTTATAGAATGCACTACTTCCACTTCGAGAATAATTCTCGGTTTTGATTGACAATTGAATATGACAAACATATTGATAAGGTTGGGATAATGTGTTATACAATCAATGGATTTTAGCCCCCAATTATGGGATTTAAAGAGTACTTTATATAATCCTCAATCGAACACTGTTGTTATTTTAGCCCCCAATTATGGGATTTAAAGGCTGGAAGCGTTTTGAAGTTCAGTTGAATAGTTCATTATTTTAGCCCCCAATTATGGGATTTAAAGCAAGTATCTTCACAACCGATATTACTGATCATTCTATTTTAGCCCCCAATTATGGGATTTAAAGGTGTTTGTGATGGGGGATAATAGGGTGGTGTTATCATTTTAGCCCCCAATTATGGGATTTAAAGCAGCAAGATCAGGAAGGATATATCAATGGTGCAACAATTTTAGCCCCCAATTATGGGATTTAAAGACTTAACAAAAGGATTATTAAGTAATTTTCTATTATATTTTAGCCCCCAATTATGGGATTTAAAGCGAATTTCAGTTATTAAAAACACAGTTAACAATGATATTTTAGCCCCCAATTATGGGA
>FMJZ01079248.1_pt1 | contig 13381 bp, 15 predicted proteins | sample 1987881 | NCBI WGS metagenome assembly FMJZ01 (sample SAMEA4378227, study PRJEB15110) | soil metagenome | biome: soil; feature: Field; material: Soil | place: India | collected 2015-03-11 | depth 0 m | reverse complement strand
GCGTGAGTGGTGAAAAAATTAAAAGATTGAGGGAATTTTTAAAAATTTTGGGAAAAAATTTTAAAAAAAAGGGGGTTAGAGCTTAAGCCCCGCTCCCTTCGTCCCTTCGAGAGCCTCAGGAAACTTCAGGGAGCGTGGTTGGTCGCCCGGGTGTGCAATACACCGAACATTGAGGCTCTCGAAATGCTCGGTTAAAACGGGGTCAGAGCATAACAAAAGGTGTATAAACCAACGAGCACTGAGGTTCTAGAAATGCTCGGGGTCAGAGCCTTTAGGGAGCATTAGCCAGCGGGGTTGGTCACCAGGGTGTATAAGACAACAAGTAGTGAAGCTCTTGAAATGCTCATTGAACAATAGGGTCAGAGCATAAAATAAAAAATAAAACATCAAGCATTGCGATTCTCGAAATTCTCGTGGATAAAACGGGGTCAGAGCATAAGAAACAAACAACGTGCTCGGTTAAAACGGGATCAGAGCCTAATAATAAAAAAACCTTTGCATAAAAATTATTGACAGCGATATGTAAAAATATTATCTTTAAACTCAAAGATGTCATACATGACGCCTTTCAGGTATAGATGTTATAAAGACATTTGTCCCGAAAATACGCCATGACTGACATCTTTAATATACACGTTGATTTAGAATGCTTAAATGTATGTAATGGTTCAGGTAATGCACGATAGTCATTGTGAATTATGATGCAAGCTTGGTAATACGTGTAAATTTTTTAACTATGAGATGGTGTTCTTGCAATAAGTAATTTTGTAATTTTTTTTAAAAGTGATGTTTGATAACTGTTAATAATCATGTATAAACAGCTATAATTTAATTTTAATTTTTTAAAAATCAACTTTTTATAGCGGCACCATAATATATTAAAACAGCGTATATGGATTTAGTGAAACAATAGTATGGAGGATACTATGAGAACAATAATCATAGCAATAACAATAGCAATACTTTTGATATTTGCAGGTATAGGCTGTAATAATGATAAGACAGAACTAGCATGGATAAATGATACTGGTGAAACTATAAATAACATTATTTGGGCTGATGGGGATGAAGAATGGAGTAAAAGTGATGGCTATGCCGACAAAAATCAAACTGAATTTAAAGAGGTTAATAAGCTCAATGGAACGGTTAGTGCTAGCATTTGGAATGGTACTAATTTTGTAGAAGGAGAAGTTATTATTGCTGAAACAAGCTCTAGTTCCCTCGTCCTTAATGAGGGTTCTTCTGAAGTATATACTATTGATGATGTTTTTACTGGTCCATAATCCTTTAGCGCTCTACATGTTTACCTTTGGATCAGTATTATGTAAAATTATTGCCAACTAGTTACTGCTAACATAGTAAAAAACCAGGGAAGTTTAATACTTGCATTGCAGTTTTTTTAGTTTAGGGGCACATAAAAAGCTTTTTTCGTCCTTACATTTCAATAAAAAAAAGTTTTACATACGTTAGGTGCTCACAAGTGACTTTAAAAATTAGTGTTTATAAGTTCCTTCATTTTTTGTATGTTACAGGGTGTAACAAATAAACTAACAGAATACATATAGTACTATATTCAAAAATAAAGAGGACGCACATGGTAAGTGATACAATGAAAATAAATATTCGCAGTGGTATCAATTTTAAAATCTACCTGCTGTTACTAATCTTTTTTTTATCCTATGGGTACGCGCAGGATAATACTTCAAAACAGTTTACCTGGCAGCAAATCTCTGGAAACTGGTCGGTGGTGAGTGACAACAAAGAATCATACTTACGTGAAAACAGAGGAAAATCTTTTACTTTTGACTACAGCCCGCTCATTAATCTTAACTCACTCATCAGCACTGACGAATTTCCCCTTACCACTCTTACACACACAGTTGCCCTGCATGCACCTGCGGATGGAGCCACATACATGACTTTTTTTGCTGCATCGGATTACCGCCAGTTCTACGCTGTGCAGTTTAGTGGCAACAGCAAATCAATACACACCGTAAGTATTATCAAATCCGACATCAAAGACACCACCTTGCCAAAGCAGGCAAAAGGCAATTTTTACATCACAACATTAGCTTCTAAAGAAGTATCGCTTGAATACGGAAGGACATACACACTGTCGATTACTGTACAGGGAAAAACAATACTAGCAGCAATAGACAATGCACAGGTACTATCGCACATAATTAATGAAGAGCTTGAAAGCGGGAAAATTGGCTTTGCTTCTAAGAATTGTATTACCATCATTGACAACCTCAAAGTATATAAGGGCAAAGACATCATTTTTGAGGACGATTTTTCAAAAGAATCAATACGTAAAATAGTGCTGCAGGGCCGTAAACTCACACCACAGGAAATTGAAGAACAGAAGAAAAAAAAGAAGCAAAAATAGTTTTGTTGGTGGTATAAAAAGGTGAAGCTTAAAAACTAACCCTTATTGATGTGCCCACGGTAATCTTTTAGATTTTATATACAGGCACCATGATTATGGTGCATTCGCAAATACTATTTATATTATTTTTAAAAAATACTTGCAACTTTTTTATGTAAATTACACCGTATATAATCAGAAAAATTTTATTTGCAGGTATGGCATGTACACCATTCATATCTTTTTTTTATTTGCATTTGGCCTTTTTATTGGTTTTATTTCATCAATACCTGTTGGTGCTGTCCAGCTTGAAGTCATTAAAAAAGCCATTAACGGGCACCTTAAGCCGGCAATCTCTGTTGCGCTTGGATCAGTGACTTCCGATTTTATCTACGGCGTTCTGGTGCTTTTTGGCATTGGCGGATTTTTACATTATCCCAATGTGCAAATCTTTACATACTCACTTGGCATACTTGTTATCATAGCGCTTTTATACCGATCTTACCGTGAGCATAAACATATACCGCCACATATAAAAACACACATCCAGTACAAAAAGCGCACCTCGTTTTTAACAGGATTTACCATTGCCATAACTAATCCGGGAATGATTGTGTGGTGGGTCATTGGCTATAAACTTTTGATTGACCTTGAACTTTTTGAAACCATGACAATCCCACTAAAAGCTACGTTCCTTGTTGCCTGTTGTACTGGCCTTGCAGGCTACCTTACGCTGATTGCATTCATGATGAATAAGCTGCAGGAATCCATATCCGATAAGCTACTTGACAGGATGAATATCGTTATCATGATGTTGCTTGTTTTTGTTATCATATACTTTGCGTTCAAGCTATACGGTATAATCACCAACACAAGTGTTGAAATTATGTACAATTTTTAGGGCGATAGTTACCGTCAATAGACTTTAGCTTTCTGCATTGTCTTTTACTGTAAAAATATTTTATGTGCGATAGTTACTGGATATGGATATCACTGCCACTCAACAGTTCATTGAAGCATTACGGAAACTCCCTGAGGATACCCCTCTTGACAGGGAATTTTTTGCACCGCTGTATGACTTTTTTGAAGACGCAGGTGCATCACTGCTATTGTCAACCCCCGATGACTACTATCTTTTATATTTTGATTTACCCGAAGCTATAGAAGATATTCGTACAGATAATGTATCATGGCTAATAGAAAAAGAAGAGAAGTCAACTGCGCTTACTATGTTTGCCGACGGCAACGAAATACAAACGTACCACACATTTCACTTTGCAAATAACCCAGTGAATGCATATTTTTTCAAAGCAATGAAAGAAAGTAAAACACTGACAATTAATTTCTTTGCCATGATTTATGGTGATATTATCAAAATGAAATCCATACACTTTACACTCCCTCAGGCGATACTACAGCAAATAGAATAACGCAATGCAGGAAAAAATTAAGGAACATATTGAGTACATTAAAAAAGGTGAAATGCCACCTGATACCAATCAGCGTAAGAAGAAGTTCTCACGCATTTTTTTGCTTATCAACATTGTTGTGTTTATTATACTGCTGACACTCATCATTCAAAAAAAAGAACCAACCGATTATATATATCAAACTGTTGCTGTAAACGATGTACATGTGCGCTTTTCCATCATACATACTATAAACCAGCCAATACTTGCATCAGTAACATTTACCAGCGATACATCCTCACAACTACAGGTAAAGCAGCCTGCAGTTACGGTAACTATCGTACATGACAATAATGAAATACTTTCACAGCCTGTTGAATATTCATCCACTACGATGCACGTATCGCCGCAAAAACCCGTAACGCTGACAACTGCAATCCCTTTTGAACCAGTCAAAGAATATGCAAAAAAACATGATCTATTAAAGCCAAAGCGGTATGTTTATCACAGTGTTATTCCTTTAACAGTGAAATTTACACTGCATACCGCTATGGATTATACGGTGTTGTTACAGTTTAATTGCAAGGTAAGCACAAAATGATAAGGCCTTCGTGGGATGAATATTTTATGATGATAGCACATGATGTGTCATCACGTGCAACATGCATACGTCGCAAAGTTGGCGCAGTCATTGTCAAAGATAAGCGAATACTATCCACTGGATACAACGGTGTGCCAACCGGCATTACCCACTGCACTCCAGAAACCTGCCTGCGCAACATTTACAATGTGCCTTCTGGTGAACGGCATGAGCTGTGCCGTGGTTTACATGCTGAACAGAATGCCATCATTCAGGCAGCCTATCATGGCGTGTCTATTGCGGGTGCAATTCTTTATGTCACTCATCAGCCCTGTTCTATTTGCACTAAGATGTTGATAAACGCCGGGATTAAAAAATTTATCTTTGAGCATCCTTACAACGATGAGCTTGCAAAAGCCATGATGGACGAAGCGGGCGTTGAAGCAGTTGTGTTTAAGAAATTGTAAATATAGTAAATTAATAGTAAATTATTTCTTTATTCTTAAGCGTCCATTTTGATATACACATAACTACCTTCCATTATCACTATATTTATTTAAAATTGTCTGTAAAATTTCTTTTTTTTGTTTTTTCATCTTCAAATCGTAATAATAAAACACCCTCATGTAACAAAGCTGAATTATAAACAAACTCACCAAAATCTTTGTCTATTGTTGTAACAATCCTCTTTTCCTGAACTGCTAATTTTGAAATTTCCTTATCTTCTGCTTTTGGATCAATCTCTCTTACACATAATACATCATATTTTTTTATTTTAAGATATTCTTCAGTCTTTTTCCCAACACTTACATCACTAAGAAATTTCACCTTTCTTTTTCTATACACTTTTTTACATAACAAATACCTTTTCTTCGATCACTATTTCTGATGCATACAAAAGAATAGCTTGTATATCTTCTTTTTCAAGCTCAGGATAATCCTGCAAAATATCGTCAAATGTTAAAGCTACCAGTGCCTTAAGTACATGTTCAATGGTTATCCTTAAACCTCTGATAGTGGGTTTACCAACCATTACTTGGGGGTTTACAGTTATTCTTTCTAAAAAGGTAACTGATAAAATAAAATAGTATTAAAAAGTATTTGTGTGGTAATTAAAATAAAGTTGTTATTAATAAATAATAAAAAAACAAAGCACATGCAACAATTATTACCCAGTAACTATATACAATGATTTTCCATGCCTTAGATGTTCTGAATGCAAATATATCCATAGAAATCTCTCCTTTCTCCATTATGAATTATTGCAGCACTACTATGGCAACAGAAAGTGCCTGCCATATAAATACAATGGATAAATAACAAGAAATCCCACAATGACAGAAAGAATGACCTTAACCGTAAAATATATAATTTCCTTATTCATACTTGTTCCCTCACTGTTTAAAAGAAATTCGTTTTGAATCGGCTACCTTCACCAATCCATCCATTGAGAAAGTAGCCATGCGCACATCAGTTTTGGATTTAAAGCATATACCAATAATCCATGGATAATCTTTCTCAATTGGGCATGTATAGTAGCTCACATATACCAGTCCATCTTTCAGCACAACACCTGTGTATGCAGTATCACCATTAGATGGAAGGTCAAACAAATGAATTAATCTGTCGGGCAATACTTCATAAATTGCTGTTCGTTTTTTTGCAACGTGATTGCCTAAATCAAACCGTGGCCCTAAATGATTACGGCCTGCTGCAAAGATGCGTCCTTTGATTGAAAACAGCGTTGCTCCATCAAGCCTTGTAATAAATGAATGAGCATAGCTCCATGTGGTATATGGCTTCTTTGCAGTAGCAATGATGGTATTGCCGGTTGGATTGCCAAATTCATAGCCACCTGTTCCCAAACTCCCACACCGCAGTGTTGCAATTATTGAACCATCTGGTAAAAACTCTAATTCCGGCTCCCCATTGCCATAAGCGGTATATACTTCCGAAACCTCTTTCCAGATTATTCCATCTGTTGAGGATAACAGTACTGTTATTGTACTCACATCAGTATCTTGAGGCTGGCCTGTTGGCAACAGTAACGGCTTTTTGCCGCTTGCAATGACATACCACACTTTATTATCGTGTGTTTTTGGGCGCCACAGGTTCCATCCGCCCTGCATTACTTTTGTCATTCCTTTTTGTGTATGATGATTAACTACAATGGTCTTCAACTCTTTTGGGATACTCCAGTCAATGCCATCTTTTGTGAAAGACCAGTAGGTAGTGTGTGGTGAAGGGTCAAATTTTTCATTTATAAGAAAATACACAAAAAGGTTATTCTTAATTATTGCAAATTTAGGATCGCGTACATCCTTACCTGAAACTACCAGTTGTGCTACATCCTCCCAGTTTTTAGCATCAGAAGAACGCCTTATAAGCAAATATCCATTGTCATCATACAGATGCCATTTTGTCTGCGCGTGTACGCAATAATAAAATCCATTGTAAAAGATAAGGTCAGTATTTGAATTATGCCATTTTAATGGATCATCTGATGTTGTGATTATATACGAATTGAATTGCAATAATGGATCATATACATACTGTGGCGGTTTCCGCATATCCCAGTAGATAATCAATAGCGATATCAAAATAACCGGGAATAGAATAATTGCTGTTATAACCCGCAACGCTATTTTTACTATTTTCATGACACCTCCATTATATCTGTTTGTTTGAACAATACATAATTGTATTCCCAGCTATTGGAATTGTCAATTTAAAATAATGTTATTTCTTTTTTGCCATTTCTACCTTAATTGCCATCTCCACAATATATACCGGCGGTATGCCAGGACGCAATTTTGTATTATTAATGATGATAGTTGGTGTTGCATTGATATCCAGTTTACCCCCCAGTGATACATCAGTCTGTAAACGTTTTTGCACTTCTTTGGTGCGAACATTTTCCTTAAGCATAGAATAATCCTTCTTTAGCTCTGAAACAACGCTTTTTATAACGGTATCATCTATTTTACCTCTATATTCCATGAGTTGCATAATGTAGTCATGGTATTCCTTGCTGCCATACAGTGCATACGCAATCTCCGAAGCCGTACATGAAGTGCCATCTTTTTTGCGGGGAATAAATCTGTTACACGTGCCATCTAGCGGAAAATGCCTCAGGTACAAAGCAACAGTACCCTTATACTTTAAAGCTAATTTATTAAGCAGTGTGATAGCTCGGTGGCAGGCACCGCAGTTGAAATCAAAGAACACAACGATATGAACAGGATTTTCTTTTACCCCGGTGAAAGGTTCTATATCATCAACTATCTGGCTGACTTTTTCATATTTTTCATAGTCTTTCTTAAATTCTTCTATAAGCTTTATTTCTCTTTCTTTTTCCTTTTGATTATATGCATACTTCATTGAGGCATTTACACCATAAGAAAATAGTAATGATACAATGCCTGCTATTGACATAATGATGATAACTTTTTGCACATTACTATCGCCCAGCAACTCTAGAACATCAAAATTGTGTATGGCATTTAAAGCATTTTTTACTCCATAGTATTTCTTGCTTACCACCATACTCACCAGAATAAGTAGTACACCGTTACATATCCACAGTATCATGCAAAAAGAACAGAATTTTTTTATTTTTACAAACGATATGAAACCCAATACTAAAGAAAGCAACACGGCAAATACAGTAAGCCATAGCATAGCAAATTCTATCATCACATGGTTTGAAGATTTAGTATAAATAAATACCATGGACAGAAAGAATATATAAAACGTCAGCCCCCAGGCAGATAACGGAAGACCAAAGAGTACTGCATACGCACTGGTATTGACTGCATTGCAATCAAACATGGTTCCAGCAGTACATAAGGGGAATAATGCAGCGTCAGGTACAAGCGGAAAATAATGTACATACAATAAATATAATGAATCAATTATTGCCACAATGCATGTTATAATCATTGCTATCATTATTTTTTTGTTGTCCATATGTTACTATCCTTTAAATAGAATTTTAAAAATTTTCACTCTATTCTAAACGCTCTACCAGCGTCAACCTTAACCAGATGTGGCTGATAGTCCAAAGGATTCATATACACTATGTACCATTGATTCATATCATGAGCTATCGCTTTTGCTGAATAATACATCATGCTGCTTCCCTTGAGTGTAGGTGGGCTGTACACAACAACCTTTGTTGCCTTTGGCAATGCCTCAATCGTTTTTGCCATACACATCACGATAGTGCCAGTAAAAAGCTGACAATATACTATACAGAATGAACGCATCATATTATCATACGACAGCGAACATTCGCCTGCGACATCATCATAGAATCTCATTGCGGTATCAAGCTTTTTATCCCAGGTACTATCGCCCAATAAAAATTCATAACTGCTTTTTTGCAATAGATTATTTTTATGCACACGGGCGATGACAAGTGAACTTTTGTTGTTTTCACTCACATGCCCAACCACATAAACATAGTCATTATGTAAAAGCACCGACGCACCAAATGCAGGCACGTTGCCCACAAACATATTTTTTTTGCGAACAAACTGCACCTTTTGTCCCACCTGCCATTGCAAAGGAACATTCCAGTACGCAAGCGAACTTTCTTTCATGCTAAAAGCTAATGGTTTGGCCGGGTCCTGTATATACACATGTGCATAGTACACATACACAGTGTTATCAATACGGACGCCATCAAATGCCCACAACCTGTTTCTGGCTGGATCTTCCCCTTTTTCATTTTTTATAAATTGAGCAACTTTTCCATTTTCTCTATAATAGGTAAATTGTAACTGTGTAACATTGTGAGTAGTAATCTTTTCTGTAAATGCCAGGCTGTTGGAAATCATGCCATCATCTGTAATGGTATCGCCAAATGTCCACATGGTGTAACGCTGGTCAAAATCTACTGGGCTGCAGCCATCCTGCCCCTTAACATATTGAAGACGCGATGGAGCAAAAATGCCATAGTTAGTAGTTTTGCTTCCACACTGAATCAGTAGAAGTGTTAAAATAAACAATATGAGTAAAATAACTTTGTTATTCCAATCCATATTTACGTGGTTGCGAAAATCTAAAATATCCACTTTCTTCTTCATTCTTTATTGTTTCAGCCTCATTGCTAAAATATTTTATGCGCAAGCTATCTAATTGTTTGTCAAGCTCCTGGCCTTTATATTTCTTTTCAAGCTCTGAACGCTGCTGCATATACTGCATGCCTGCATCCCATCGCTGATCGCGTATTTGATCAAGTTCCTCCCAGCGTTTTAATGCTTCACTATCAAGGCCCATAGCCTTACGAACTTCCTTTAAACTTTCTTTGCGTTCCTGTGGGGTCATTGCTCCAAGATCTTTCTGAACACTTTCTAAATCAAGAAATGTATTCATAAGCTCCTGTTGCTTGCGTTTAACAAAATTTTCTGTATTGGTTTTATATGCCTCCTGAATGCTCTGTTTGTATAGCGATAGTTTCTGGTTAAAAGGCATGTTGCTTTCATTAATTGTATCCAGTGCATTATAAATGGGCTCAATTCGTTTTTCTGCTTCCCATACCTGTTCTGCATCCTGGCCAAAGATTTCGTATCGTTTTTTCCACAAAGCATCACGTTTCTCTTTAGAACTCAACTGGGCAAGATCAGCATTGTTTTCCTTAAGCCACGTAGTATACTTATGTAATTTTTCAAACGTATCAAAGATTTCATTTTCCATGCCAGGGAATATTTCTCTTAGCATTGCATATAAATATACCACCCAGTCATCAGGATACATTTTCATAAGATAGCTCATAAGCTTTTCAACAAGCATAACCTGCGTATGTTTGTGGTGGATGGTCTTCCCATACTTATCTCTGAAATACTGTACAACATCCTGCATATCAAAGTCAGCCTGCAGGCGTGCCCGTAATTCCTCATCAGCCTGGAATGCTTGTAGCAACATATTCACTGGTGGAACAACGCCACCATTTTTAATGTAATCAATTCGTGACTGTACGGTGTCAACTTTATGAAAGAACAGAAAATATAAAGCTATCATTATAATGATACTTGCTATACCATAGTAATACTTTTTCCTCATTATTTTCACTCCTATTAAAAAATCATGTAAGGATGTTATTGGGGGTCTAAACTTGTGCCATAACAATGACTATCAAAAAACTTTTAAAATGTACCCACTATAATAAATGAGAGCATATTCGTTAACATTTATAATCCCTTTTACTTGTTTGTACAACTGCCTTCTTTGCATTTACCCACCCAGAGTTCAATCAAGAGACCATATCGCGGTTACTTGCAACACTCCTTAAAAATAATGATTTATATCGTTAGCTTTTTTACCTTACAATAATTTCAACCACATTATTTTTTCAATTATATTTTTATTCTGTTTAACCGCAAAAAAATCCTTCTTCTGCAATGAAGAAGGATTTTTTTGTTAAAATATGGATAATTATCTATAGCTATCAATCGTAATAGGCTATATAATCAAACACTGCTGCATAGAATTCCATTTCATCAAACATATCAGGACCTACACCAATTACATCTAAATGGTCCTGGACCACTATATCATTATTAGATGTCATTTGTGCACTGTTAGGATAATTTATGCTGGTGACAGATCCTAACGTTGTATTTGTTGTAAGATAATCCTGTCCAAGAAATACCTCATTCAACTTTAATCTGAATCCCATCTGCTGTGAATTAATTCCTACAAGCCCATCATCATCTAAATCTGTACGGGTACCATTCCCCATACCAGCAGCCCCATCATTATCGCAGTCATCAGTACAGTAGCCATCACCATCAATATTGTAAAAACCGTTGCGTAGCAGGAATAATGCAGGATTTACATCCAAACCTGTTTGTGCTGTTATAATCGAAACATATCGCACTGCATATGTTGAACTGACAGGATAAGAATTGTTAAATACTTTCATGCCCGTCGTGACACCATCGCTTGCACTGTAATCATTATACACCATCTGTTTGGCAGCTGCGTAACAATCATTACCAGCTCTATACACAACATTGCCATAAATGGTTGCAAGTGCATTCAATACACTCGTAACACCCGGTCCTAAATCTAAGATGTATTTTGCTACAGGTGATCCGCGATGCGGCGAAGAAATGGAAAGTGCAACTTTGACTACAGTGTAACCTTTTCTCTGATACAGTACTTTTGCTGCTTTTCTTAAATCTAATCCACCCTGTGAGTGCCCTACAAGATTAACGTACTGTGCACCACTTGTAGCCATATAGCTTTCAATCTGATTAGCTAGCTGTGTTCCGCGGTATTCAGAAGAATGGAAAGGTTGTACCTGTGCAATAAATGATTTTTGACCACTGTCAATATTGCCGTTACATGTCACTTCTAAAAATTCATCACAGGGATCGCCTACAAATACACCATAATCGTCGCCCCAGTAATCATATCCTAAAATATTGTCAAATCCAGCCATACCATGAGCAAAAACTACTGGATACGTTGTGCGTGGTACTGCAGCAAAAACCCCATATGGGGTCAGAGCAACACTAAAAATCAATACTGCTAATAATAGCAAACCTCTTTTCATAATGCCCCCCTATAATATACCGACTATATGGTATTATTATCTAAACTGAGCTTAAAAAGTCAATTATTTTTTCAATTATTTTTATACCGACTGGATGATTATTTAAATACTAATTCTTTGGGGTTAATTGTTGTTTTTAGCGTGCTCTACCATATCTTTATATCAATTTTCACATTTTCTTTGCAGCTTGTTGGGTTTTGCCTTCCAGCTGTCAGATCACGTGTTCGTTGTGCCACATAATTCATAAGTTCAGATACCGTACTACCATCTTTATTGCTATCTGCTTTTTTCATGGTTAATCCATCTATAATGCAAAAGGTAAATACACCGTTTTTCCATTTAGCAGATTAATAGGCATATTCTTTTCCGCCTGCAGATGAAATTACTACTGCTCTATTATTCCTTCGTCAATCTGCAAACAATTCCTTCATTAATTCAAAGCTATTACGTAATCCTATTGCATTTTCTTTAGTTTTAAGCACAGCAAATCCTCGTGATTTTACGTATGTATCTAATTTACCCTGCATAGCTTCAAGTTACCTTTCATCTTTATCAAGTTCTCCTGAATGGCATTTTCGTTTAGAAATGAAAAGACCTTTATTGCACTAAACTTATCTTTTTTTAGCTTAAAAAAGTTTTACAATATCCTGCGCATCTTTATCTGCATAGATCAGATTATATTCTTCCTGTTTAAATTTTGATGTGCCGATAGTTACTATGTATACATTTGTTTTTGATGGTTTATGTGGTGTATACAGCACATCAAGTCTTTCAGCTAGTGATTCCACTCCTTTTTCGTTGAGCACTGATATAGCTATTGCATTATTGCCAGTGGATAGTGGAATGCTCAATGTTTGATGTACCGTTTTACTTTTGACTTCCAGCAGTTTTCCTTTTACACCCCAGAGAGGAACCCCATTGACTTTTACAAATATTCGTTCAAGTATATAAAGATTATCCTGAGCTGTAATCTTGATGGGATAATTTGGTTTATCTGTTTCAATTAGTCCACTTTGCGGCATACTGATAGCTATCAGTGGAACATTAAATGTAAACTCCTTTTCAAACCGTGACGGATCAAAGCCCATTTTGCGCAACCGCTTTTCATAAGCTTTATGGTATGCCATAATCAAATTCTGATGCGCTTTCCCTAGTCGATCCAGTATAATGTCGGGGCGGTTGAATTGCAGGTCAAACTGATCAAATACAAATACTTTTAAGCTTTTAACACAATGGATACTGCCAAGCGATGCCTTATTACAAAAGTAATAGTTATCGGGAGTTACCACAGCCCACTCTCCATTAGCTGTAGCTATACATTGAGCTATCTCCTTACCGCCAATATCCCATTTTCGTATCTTGCAAACTTTGCCACCTGAAACTAAATATTTATTATCCTTTGATACTGCCAGCGATATCACATATGTATGTGTATGTATCGTTTTGATAGGCTGATACGT
>FMJZ01032030.1_pt1 | contig 13385 bp, 10 predicted proteins | sample 1987881 | NCBI WGS metagenome assembly FMJZ01 (sample SAMEA4378227, study PRJEB15110) | soil metagenome | biome: soil; feature: Field; material: Soil | place: India | collected 2015-03-11 | depth 0 m | reverse complement strand
TACTACATTATTATAATATATGTACTCTTTCGTTCTCTTATCAAGTATAACAACCAAATCATTTATATTATTCAATATCTCTACATATATCTCGCTTAAATTAGTCATATTTTTTATAATATTAAATAATTTTATTTATTTGATTTTTCATTTAATAAAAAGAATGCTAAATTAGTATCATCAATAGTTTTAATTTTATCTATAAGGTTTTTAAATTGAGCTTCTTCTTCTACTTGCTCTTCTAAAAACCAACTTAAAAATTGAGCAGTAAGATAATCTTTCTTTTGAAGAGATAAATCATAGATATATGATATTTTTTTAGTTACCTCTTTTTCTGAATTTAAAGCAAATTCTATAGGTTCAATTAGGCTTTCAAAATTAGTTTTAGCAGGTTTTATTTCCATTAGTTCAATAGTTTGATCCCTATCTATTAAGTAGTTTTTGATTTTGATAGCGTGTTCGTGTTCTTCTAAAGATTGCTCATAAAATAGCTTAGAAAAATAATCTAAGGATTTAGATTGATAATACACAGAAACACCTAAATAATTATAAAAAGCTTGTAATTCATTATTTATTTGCTTTTCTAATAATTCCCTTATTTCTTTATCCATAAAAACTCTCCCCTTAATATTTAATAATTTTATTACATTTTATTCCCTTAACTATTTTATTATTCTTAATTAAACCTTCTTATCCTTCTTTAAAATGATATACTTTAAAAATTAAAAAATAAAAAAATAAAAGGGTTTTTTTAAAAAATTTCTAATAATTATGATGTAAAAGCACAAATTAGATATTTTACGTTTACAATATGATTTTATGTTATCTAAGATAATAAATAACAAAGAAATACAGATAATAAAAGGGGATATAACAGAACAAGGGGATATTGAGGTAATAGTCAATTCAGCGAATGCATATTTAAGAGCAGGTGGTGGAGTTTCTGGAGCTATTCATAAGAAAGCTGGTTCTGATTTAGAAATAGAAGCAATTAATAACGCTAAAAATCTTAATAAATACCCACTAAAAGTATCTGAATGCATCATAACAAATGCTTATAACCTACCTAATAAAAAAGTTATTCATGTATTAGGACCAGTTTATAACCAAGATAAACCAGAAGATCTATATCTAAAACAAGCTTACATAAATTGTTTAGATTTAGCGGATAAAGAAGGCTTAAAATCTATAGCATTTCCTTCTATTTCTACAGGAATATTCGGATATCCAATAAATGAAGCATCTAAAATTGCTATTAAAACTATCATTGAATTTTTGCCTAATCTTAAAAATATAATCTTAGTAAGATTAGTCCTATTCTCTGATAGTGATTTTGATATTTATAAAGAATCATTAATGAATTTTAAACAATATTAGGATTTATGATAAGTAAAGGAGAAATAATAGAAGGTCCATTTTGGGATGAACCTATAGAAATTAAAAATGTTGAACAATTAGCTAATAGAATCCATATCATAGGTGCTACTATTTATTCAAATAAACATATAGATCATTTATTACCAAAAGAGGAATTAGGAAAATTAAAAATTCGGAATTCTGTTTTAGATTTTACTGCTAAAGGGAGTGAATCGTTTTTGGCTCTTGAGGCTTTAAGGTTTCATTTTGCTTCTTTATTTGATCCGCTTTTAGCTATAAACACTTCAAAAATAGATCCTTTACCCTTTCAGATAGAAGCAGTTTATGGGTATATCTTAAAGCTTGCGTATATTAGATTTCTTATTGCGGATGATCCTGGGGCTGGTAAAACTATCATGGCAGGTTTAGTTATAAAAGAATTAAAATTAAGAGGTATAGTTAGTAGGATTTTAATAATAGTTCCTGGGCATTTAAAAGATCAGTGGCGTAGAGAACTAAAAGAAAAATTCCAAGAAACTTTTGTAGTTATAGATAAAAGTTTAATAGATGCTAATTATGGGGAAAACGTTTGGCAAAAAGAGAATCAAATAATAACTTCAATGGATTTCGCTAAGAAAGATTATATTTTATCATCTTTAAGTTCTGTTCATTGGGATTTAGTTGTAGTAGATGAGGCTCATAAGATGGCTGCCTATAAATATGGAGATAAATTTTCAAAAACTGATAGATATAAATTAGGGGAAGTTATTTCCAAGAATTCTACTCATTTACTTTTTCTTACAGCTACTCCTCATAGAGGAGATCCTGAAAATTTTAGACTTTTTCTTGATCTTCTTGTTCCTGGATTTTTTGCTACCTCAAATTTAATAAATGAATCCATACAAAACCGAGATAACCCTTTATTTATTAGAAGAGTTAAGGAAAATCTTACAGATTTTGAAGGAAAACCTATTTATACCAACCGATATCCTAAAACTATTAAGTTTAGGTTATCTGATGATGAAAAAAAATTATATAATAAGCTTTCAGAGTATGTAGTCTCTCAGTATAATAAGGCCTTAGAAATGGATAAAAGAAATAATATTGCTTTTGCTCTTTTGATTTTACAAAGGAGAATGGCATCAAGTACTTATGCACTTCTTAAATCCCTTGAAAGGAGAAAAGAAAAACTTGAAAATTTATTACAAGAACTTGAGATAAAAAAAGAACTAATTTCTCCAATCTCAACTAACTATTATCCAGATATAGAAGAAATAGAAGATTACGATGAAAAACAAAAATGGGAATTAGAAAAAAAATGGGAAACTATCAGTATAGCTAAAAACAAAGAAGAACTACAAAAAGAAATTGAAACTATTAAAGAATTAATTTCAGATGCAATTAAAATAATTCAAGAAGAAAAAGAAGTTAAAATTAAAGAACTAAAAAAAGCTTTAGAAGAAGGTTTTAAAAAAATTGAAGAAATAAATGGAAATAAAAAAATATTAATCTTTACAGAATCTAAGGATACAATGGATTATTTAGAAAAAAAGATTAGGGAGTGGGGATATCTTGTTAATTCTATTCATGGTGGGATGGAATTAGAGGAAAGGATAAAAGCAGAAAAAGTTTTCCAACATGAAACCGAAGTTATGGTTGCAACTGAAGCAGCTGGCGAAGGTATTAATCTTCAGTTTTGTCATATTATGATAAATTATGATATCCCTTGGAATCCTAATAAGCTTGAACAAAGGATGGGAAGAATCCATAGATATGGACAACAAAAAGATGTATATATTTTTAACTTAGTAGCAGAAGATACCAGAGAAGGATTAGTTTTATCTAAGCTCCTTGAAAAATTAGATGAAATTAGGAATGCTTTAGGAACTGATAAAGTATTTGATGTTATTGGGGAGATATTCCATGGAAAAAATCTTTATCAACTTATTTTAGATGCTGTCTCTAACTCCAAAAACATCGATGACATAATCCAAGAATTAGATATCAAAATAGATAATGATTATATCCAAAGAATTAAATCTGTTTTAGGTGAAAGTTTAGCAACCAAACACATTGACTATACCAGAATAAAAGAGATATCTGAAAAAGCTAAAGAATATAGATTAATTCCAGAATATACAGAAGAATTTTTTAAAAGAGCTTTTAAAAACATTGGTGGAAAATTCAAAATAAAAAAAGATGGTTTTATCTCCATAGAATCAATCCCTTATGAAATAAAGAAAATATCAGAAGAACCTGATTTTAAAAATAAATTTGGGATTATTGCAAGTAGGTATTCTAAGGTAACTTTTGATAAGGAGTTAGCTTTTAAGAATCCTGATTCGGAGTTTATATCTTTTGGACATCCACTCTTTGAAGCCTTAATAAAATGGGTTATTAAAAATTATTTAGCTTATTTACAAAGAGGAGCAGTATTTTTAGATCCTAACAATAAGTACAATGGGGTTTTATATTTCTTTGAAGGTCAAGTAAATGATGGCAAAGGAAATATTGCTGGTAAAAAAATCATGGCAATCTATGATAATCATGAAACTCTAACTGAAATTAACCCGGCTATCCTTTGGGATCTTATACCAATTGACAACAATGAACCTATAAAAATTCCTTTTTCTAAAGAAAAAGCTCAAGAATATGCTATAAATATCTTAGAACTTTACAAAGAAGAAATCTTTAAAGAAAGACAAAGACAAGCAGAAATAAAAAAGAAATATGGGATTAAATCTTTAGAATATCTAATAGGTACTCTTGATGAAGAATTAGCTCTACTTTATGAAAGAGAAGCAAAAGGAGAAAAAGTTGATATAGTTATAAGAAATAAAAAAGAAAGAAAAGAACAATATGAAAAAAACTTAGAAAAATTAAGAAAAGAAATAGAGCAAGAAAAAAGTTTAACAATTTCCATGCCTAAATTCTTAGGAGCAATCCTAATTAAACCTGAAGAATCTATAGATGTTAAGGAAATAAAAATAAAAGAGGAAATAGAAAAAATCGGAATGCAAATTGCTATAGAATATGAATTAAACCAAGGAAGAACCCCAGAAGATGTATCTCATGAAAACTTAGGATTTGATATTAGATCAAAAGGAGAGAATGAAATAAGATATATAGAAGTTAAAGCCAAAGCTAATGAAGGGGATATCGAGCTTACTCCTAATGAATGGTTCAAAGCTAAAAGATTTAAAGAACAATATTATCTATATATAATAACTAATGCATTAACTGCTCCTAAATTGCACATAATCCAAGATCCAGTAAACAATTTAAATCCAATTGAAAAATCTGAAATCGTAAAGTTTATTATCCCCCAACAAGAATGGAAAAAAAACACTTAAAAATTAAAAATTAAATATATTAAAAAATAAAAATATCAGAAAATAAGATTAGTAGAATTTTATAATTCAACTTCAAACTCCATTTGGTAGCAATAAAACTTATATCCCCTATTGCTATTTATTAAAAACCAAGAGAATAGAAAGACAAAAAAAATAGGAAATTATATAATTTATAAGATTTATTCTTCTTGTTTAAAATTTAAAAAAAGAAAATTAAGGGGGGGTGGAAAAAATGAGAGAAAATCAGAAAATAGAATTAAAAGAATCCTGGAAGGATGAATATCTAAAAACTTTATGTGCTTTTGCTAATACAGATGGTGGTGTGTTGTATCTCGGTGTATCAGATAATGGTACCCCCACAGGATTAGAAAATTTAAAATATCTATTAGAAGCTTTACCGAATAAAATTAAAGACCTTTTGAATATAATTCCTTCTATAAAAGTAGAAGAAAAAAATGGTAAAGAAATTATTAAAATTGAGATATTCCCTTCCGATTTTCCTGTTTCATATAAGGGGAGATATTATATCAGAGTAGGAGCAACAACACAAGAATTAGATGGCTCAGAACTAACAAAAATGATTATGAAAAAACAAAATCTATCCTGGGATTCTTTACCATCTGATACAAGAATTAAAGAAATAGATGAAGAGACTTTTCTGAAATTTAGAAAAATGGCAAAGAATAGGTTAGCAATATCGGAAAATGATAGTATTGAAAAAATCCTTGAGAATTTAGAATTGCTAAAAGATGGAAAACTTACTAATGCAGGACTGCTATTATTTGGTAAAAATCCACAGAAATATTGTACAAATGCCTATTCAAGGGTTGGGAGATTTAAAACCCAAACAGAGATTCTTGATACTATTGAAATAAAAGGGAATCTCTTTTCACAAGTTGAAAAACTTATTGAATCCATTAGAAAGCATCTCAATGTCAGATTTATAATAGAAGGAATAGAAAGAAAAGATGTTTGGGATTATCCTATTCCTGCAATAAGAGAAGCATGCATAAACGCCTTGATTCATAGAGATTATATGGACACCGCAGAAGTTCAAATTAAAATTTACGATGACCATATCTGGTTTTGGAACCCTGGAAAATTACCAGAAGGTCTAACTATTGAGATGCTAAAAAACGAGCATCATTCAAAGCCAAGGAATAAGCTAATTGCTCAGGTATTCTTCTATACAGGATTAATTGAAAGATGGGGTACAGGAACAAAAAGAATGATAGAACTATGTAAAGAACAAGGGCTCCCTGAACCTGAATTTAGAGAATTTGGAAATGGTTTTTCAGTTACATTTTATAAAGACATTTATAATGAAGATTATCTAAGAAAAATGAACTTAAATGAAAGGCAAATAAAAGCAGTTTTGTATCTAAAAGAAAAACAAAAGATTACTAATAAAGAATATCAAAAATTAAATAACTGCTCACGAAACACAGCTACCAACGATTTAAAAGAACTTGTAAAAAAAGATATTTTAAAAGAAAGTGGAAAGAAAGGAGCAGGCGCTTATTACATTATTGCACAATAATTGCATAAATTGCATAACAATTGCACATAAATTGCACATTTTGAACAAAACCAAATTAAAAAGCTTTCCTATTAAAATAAATAAGCAAAATATTTACAAAATAGAAAACTATAAAGAATAAAAATACATCAACTTTGTTTATATTTATAGAATAGTTTATTATCAATTGAAAAAATTATATAAATAAAAATTACGCAAAGGAAAAAATACCAATCTCTTAAGGATTACTTTGAAACTAATATTCTGATTCATTTAATGATACTAAATCATATTACTCCAATATTCAGTAAACAACTTAAATCCAATTGAAAATTCTAAAATCCTAATTTTTATCATATCAAAAAAAATAAAAAAAGATCAAAAATAAACATATTAAAAAATAAAATTAGAAGGAATATCTTAAACTAATATAAAAATCTATCTTAAGTAAATTCCTATTAAATAAATCCTTATATAAATTGGAGGTATCTTTAAATGAAAGAAAAGAGTTTTATTGAAGAAAGTTTCCCTATAAAAGAAGTTGGGCAAGAATCTGCAAGAGAAAAAAATATTAGACATGGACATATCTCTACTTTACATATTTGGTGGTCCCGAAAGCCTCTTGGGTCTTCTCGGGCTACTACTTATGCTGCACTTATCCCTGCTCCTAAAGATATAAATGAATGGCAAATAAAACGAAATTTTATTATTGAACTCTCTAAATGGGAAAACTCTCTTAATCATATGATTATTAATAAAGCAAGAGAAGACATTTTAAAAGCTAATAACGGAAAACCTTTAAGAGTTTTAGATCCTTTTGCTGGTGGAGGTTCAATCCCTTTAGAAGCATTAAGATTAGGTTGTGAAGTTCATGCAATAGATTATAATCCTGTAGCAGTTTTGATATTAAAATGTACTTTAGAATATCCCCAAAAATATTCTAAAATTACAAAAAAGAGAGTAAAAAATGAATTAGGTTTTGAAATAGAAGTTGAGGTAAATCAGTTAGTAGAGGATGTAAAAACGTGGGGAGAATGGGTTTTAGAAGAAGCAAAGAAAGAGATAGGAAAGTTTTATCCTGCAGATGAAGATGGATCCGTAGTAGTAGGTTATTATTTTATGAGAACAATTCCTTGCCAGAATCCCGTTTGTGAAGCAGAAATTCCATTAACTACTAATTTCTGGTTAGCAAAGAAGGATAATAAAAAAGTATCTTTATATCCGTATGTAGATGGTAATAGGGTGGAATTTAAGATAGTAGGAGATGGTTATGAGGATATGCCTGATAGATTTGATCCTGAAAGAGGAACAATATCAAAAGCAATTGCACAATGTTTAGTATGTAAAGGGGTTGTAGATGATAAAACAGTAAGGAGATTATTTAGCGAAGGTAAAGCTAACCAAAGAATGATAGCAGTAGTATTAAGTAAAGGTAAAGGAGAAGGAAAATATTATAGGTTAGCTACTGAAAAAGATATAGAAATCTATAAACAAGCAGAAAAGTATTTAGAAGAGAAAAGACAAAAGCTTATGGATGAATGGGGTATGGATCCTGTACCGGATGAGGAATTAAACTGGAATTGTCTAAAACAAAGGGATGTGATGAGATATGGAATGCTTAAGTGGGGTGATCTTTTCAATTCCCGACAAAAGCTGTCTTTAATAACCTTTACAGAAAAACTTAGATTAGCTTATCAAAAAATGATTGAAGAAGGTTATGACAAGGATTACGCAAAGGCAGTAGTAAGTTATTTAGGACTTATCATTGCAAGAGTAGCAGATTTTGAAAGTAATTTATGTAGATGGCATCCACAATGGGAATTTATTCCTAATACTTTTGCACGGCAAGCTTTACCAATGGCTTGGGATTATGCAGAACTTAACCTATTTTCCCCTATATTAACTGGAACATGGGAAAGTATGTTTGGGCAAATTCAGGGTGTTCTCTCCCACCTTTCTCAAATTCCACCTGTGGAGGTAGAAGATGAAAACGCTTGAGAAAGTAAAGAAAATACTTGCAGAACGCAAAGAAGATATAAGAAAAAAGTATGGAGTTATCATTCTTGGAGTTTTTGGCTCTATTGTAAAGGGTCAACAAAAAGAAACAAGCGATGTGGATATACTTATAGAAATAGAAAAACCCATAGGTTTTGCATTTTTTGAGTTGTGGGACGAGTTAGAAAAACTTTTAGGATGTAAAGTTGACCTTGTTAGACACAGTCTAATTAGAGAAGAGATAAAGGAAAACATACTTCATGAGGTTGTGGAAATATGAAAAGAAAAACCTACTTATATATAAAAGACATAATAGAAGCTATCATAAAAATACAAGAGTTTACTGAAGATATGGACTTTGCAGAATTCGTTCAAGATGACAAAACTGCAAGTGCCGTTGTAAGAAAACTTGAAATAATAAGAGAAGCAATAAGATAATTATTTAATAAGAAACTTTAAATCTTTTAAAAAGATTTACAAAAACTAAGGGAGGAGGAAAAAATGAAAAAGCTTTATATACCTACAGTTAAGCAAGCAAGTGCTACAAATTTACCTTATCCTGATAACTACTTTGATGCGGTCTTTACAGATCCACCTTATTATGATAATATAAATTATGCTGAACTTTCTGATTTCTTTTATGTATGGCTAAAAAGAAGTATTGGGGACTTATATCCTGATTTATTTTCTACTCCTCTTACTCCCAAATCAAAAGAAATTGTTTCTAATCCAATTAGGCATAATGGTGCAGAAGCTGCTAAAAAATTCTTCGAAGAAAACCTTAAAAAAGCTTTTCAGGAAATCTCACGGGTTTTAAAGCCAAACGGGATTGCTACTATCATTTATACTCATAAATCAACATCTGGCTGGGAAACATTAATCAATTCTTTACTTGATTCTGATTTAATTCCTACTGCCTCCTGGCCCATTGATACTGAAATGAAATCAAGATTACTTGCTAAAGGAAACGCAGCACTTGCTTCTTCTATCTATTTTGTTTGTAGAAAAATGCAAAGAGAATCAACAGGTTGGTATAATGACGTTAAAGAAGAAATCAAAACCCATATTTATAAAAAACTTAATCATTTATGGCAAGAAGGGATCTCTGGAGCTGATTTCTTCATAGCTGCCATAGGTTCCTCTATTGAAATCTTTGGAAAATATAAGAAAATAATGGACTATGAAGGGAATATAATAAAATCAGATAAGCTACTTGAATTTGTTAGAGAATTTGTTACTAACTATGTTGTTAATCAAATCCTACATAGTGGTTTTACAGAGCAACTTTCTGCACTTACAAGATTTTATTTATTATACAGATGGACATATCAAGAGAGTAAAGTTCATTTTGATGAAGCGAGAAAATTAGCTCAAAGTATAGGGTTAGATATCCAAAAAGAATGGAACAAAAGTTTTATACAAAAAGAAAAAGAATTCATAAAGGTATTAGGGCCACATGAAAGAGAACAAAAAAATCTAAAAGAATCAAAAGAATTAATAGATATATTACATTATGTGCTGATTTTATGGAAGGATGGTATGAGAGATGATATAAAAATAGTACTAAGAGATAGTGGATTTGGAAATAAGGAAGTATTTTATAAAGTAGCACAAGCGATATCTGAAACATTAGACTTAGAAAGTAAAGAAAAGAAGTTATTAGATGGATTTTTAGCTGGAAAAGAAAGGTTAATAGCAGAACTAAAAGAAGAAGAGACTCAAAGAAAATTTTTTTAATTGAAATATTTTTCAGTATTAGCAATATCTTATAAAGATACAATAGAATGTAGATTTAACATTAGGTAGATATAGTTTCTCAAAAAGCAATAAGTTCAAAACTAAAAAAGAATATACTTAAACAGAAGATGCACATATGAAAAGAGATTATAATTTGTTTTTGAAAGATATAATTAACGCGAAAGATATAATTAATGCGATGGAAGCTATTGAAAAATTAGTAAAGATCATAGCTTTTGATGAATTCATTCAGGGTGATAAAACTTCAAGTGCAGTCATAAGGAAATTTGAGCTTATTAAAGATAGAAATACCAAAGATAAAATCTCTTTTAAGAGAATTTTTAAACAGATTAGAAGATAATAAAATATAATATAAAAATAAAGGGGGGTTTTTAAGTGAAACCGTTTTTATCAGTAGCAATACCTCATAGAGATATAATAGAAGGTAGATTAACATTAGATACATTTGCAGCAGATCTTTGGGAGGTTTTCCAAAACAGGGCCCCTGAAGAATATCTAAATCCTGATATATTCTTTAGAAGGACTCATTTAACTTCTGGATTAAAAAATTTAATAGATATAGCGGAAAAAAGATTAAAAGGGTTATCAGGGGATTCCATTATCCAGCTTCAGACTCCATTTGGTGGTGGTAAAACTCATGCGCTAATCGCACTTTATCATAAAGCAAAAGAATGGGGTGCAAATATAATAGTGATAGATGGCACAGTACTTGATCCCAAAGAAAAAGTGTTATGGGAACAAATAGAATACCAATTAACAAATAAAATAGAGAAATTAAGAGGGCATACCTCACCTGGCAGAGAAAAACTAAGAGAAGTTTTACAAAATCATCAACCAATCTTGATATTAATAGATGAGCTTTTAGAATATGCAACTAAAGCAGCAGGAATAAAAATAGGAGATTCTAATTTAGCATCCCAATTATTAGCCTTCATTCAAGAACTTACAGGTACAATAAATACTTTAGAAAAAGCACTATTGATTTTAACTCTTCCTTCAAGCGTATTAGAGCACTATGATGAAAATGCAGAAAAACTATTCCAACAATTACAAAAGATTACAGGAAGAATGGAGAAAGTTTTTACTCCTGTACAGGATATGGAAATATACGAAGTTATAAGAAGAAGGCTTTTTAGCCAAATCAATGAAAAAGAAGCTAAAGAAATAATAGAAGATTTCTTGGATTATGCAGAAAAAGAAAAAATTTTTCCAGAAGGAACAGAAAAAGCTAACTACCGCGAGAAATTCCTAAAAAGTTATCCTTTTCAACCAGATGTTATAGATGTATTATATAAGCGGTGGGGTAGCTACCCTACATTTCAAAGAACAAGAGGAGTCCTTAGAATCCTTGCGCTCGTTATATACTCATTAAAAAATTCCAAAATCCCATTTATTAGAATAGGAGATTTTAATTTAAATAATCAGGAAATAAGGAGAGAATTTGTAAAAATTATTGGACAAGAATTTGATAGTATAATTGAAGCAGATATTACTTCTTCAGATTCTGGAGCTAAAAAAGTAGATAAGAGCTTAGGAGATGCTTATACTTTATTTGAATTTGGTACAAAAGTTGCTACTACTATTTTTATGTATTCTTTTTCAGGGGGGTCAGAAAAAGGAGCAAGTATTAATGAAATAAAAATTTCCTGCTCAGAAATCAGTATCCCAAGTAGCATAATATCAGAAACAATCACAAAATTAAAAGATAATCTTTTTTATCTTTCTGATACAGGTCTATTTTTTACAAATCAACCAAACTTAAATAGAATTTTACTAAATAAAATGGAAAGCATAGAAAATACAGAAACTGAAGAAAAAGAGCTAATAATAAAAAATACAAGTAAAGATTATTTTGAAGTTTATACTTGGCCTAAAAACTCAAGAGATATTCCAGATACAAAAAAAATCAAACTAATAATTTTACCAAATCGGGAGAAACATGAGGAATTTTTTAATAATTATGGAGAACGTCCAAGAATCTATAAAAATACTATGATTTTTTTAGTTCCATTAGATTCAGAGCGACCAATCTTTGATAATCTTCTAAAGAAAAAATTAGCATGGGAACTAATAGAAAAAGATAAAACCCTATCCCTTACAAATGACCAAAAAAAAGAAATTAAAGAAAGAATAAAAAAATCACAAACTGAAGTAATAGAGATGATAAGAAATCTATACCGGATTATATTAATTCCTTCAAGAAATGGATTCAAAGAGATTGATTTAGGAATAAAAACTTATGGTACAAATAATTCTATAGACCAAGAAGTATATAAAATACTAAAGGATAATGGAGAAATTCTAGAAAAACTACATCCCAAAATACTTAGCGAAAAATATTTAGAAGCTAAAGATTACGTTAAAATAAAAGATATTTTAGAATCCTTCTATAAAACCCCCGGAGAAATAAGAATTACAAACGAAGAAGTCTTAAAAAACTCTATTATAGAAGGATTAACTATCGATCTATTTGGATTAGGATTTTTACAAAATGGGGAAATTAAATGTAAATACCACTTTAAAAACTTAAATAAATCAATTAATATAAACTTAGAAGAGGAAATTATAATAAAAAAAGAATTATGTTTAAATAAATTAGAAGAAAATACTGCAAATTTACATAAAAACCAAGAATTACTATCAAAACAAAACGAAAAAACAGAAATTACAAACAAAGAAGAAAAAATACACATAAAAAAAGAACAAAATGAATTTAAAAATGAGATATTACCAAAAGAAGAAAAATATAATAAAATTAGAATCAAGTTAGATGTGCCTATTGGTAAATTATCTGATACTGTAAAAATAATTAATTTTCTTAAAAGTAAGTTTAATCAGATAGATGTAAAAGTTGAAATTCTTGTAGAAAATGGAGAATTATCAACTAATGAATATGAAGATAAAATCAAAGAAGCTTTAAATCAAGCAACAATTAAAATAGAATTAGAAGAACTACAATAAAACACTTACAAAACTTTAAAAATTAAATTATATCAAAATTATAATGATACTTAATTTCTAAGTAAAATATCCTTTATCCCTATTAGGTTACTAACTTAGAAAAATAATCTAATGATAATTCAGAAATCATTACAATTATAAGAATTTTTATTATTTTATTTTTAATTAGAGAAAAAGAGAAACTCAATTACTATTTTAAATAAAAGATTCAGAAAATATAATCAAAAAACTACTAGAGGAATTTTAAAATTTTTTATTTAATTTAATAAAAAAAATATTTTATTTACAAACAAGGAAGTAAATAAAATGGAAGATTTAATGGAAGTTTTAACAGAGATTCTAATTTTTATGATTTTTATAGCGATCTTTATTGGGTTACCTGTAGCAATTCTAACCTCTCCACCAAAAAGTACAAACACAAAAAGTACAAACACAAAAAGTAC
>FMJZ01094858.1_pt1 | contig 13389 bp, 14 predicted proteins | sample 1987881 | NCBI WGS metagenome assembly FMJZ01 (sample SAMEA4378227, study PRJEB15110) | soil metagenome | biome: soil; feature: Field; material: Soil | place: India | collected 2015-03-11 | depth 0 m | reverse complement strand
GTGCCGCAAGGCGTAGGGGTTCGAGTCCCCTCTTCCCCATACAAGACTCGACGCAAGCCGAGTTGTCCGTTTTAGTGATAGGGATACGACCGTTTACAGCCACGCACATAGGCAGCTTATTAAAGTAGCTTCGTAGCTTAGCAGGTGGACATTTATAGGGAAAATCGGGAAAGCCTATTTTCCTCCCGCAGATAGCGGAACGCGGAGAGAGCTGCGGTTGCCCCATCACCAACAGCGCTGCAAACTTGTCGTGGCGAATTTGTCCTGATGTCACCGGCAGCAAAAATGCCGCGAGTTGTTGTTTCCATCAGTTCATTCGTGATGATGTGCCTTGTCTCATCAAGACCGACTATATTAGCAAAGCGAACAGTATTCGGCTCCAATCCAATCGCCACGAACACACCTGCTACATCAAGTATGGATTCTCTCCCTGTCTTTACGTTACGCAGTCTCAGGCCGGTGACGCTATCCTCGCCAACGATTTCTTCTACCACAGTATTCCACATGAACTTGATACCTTTTCTGCGGGAGGCCTGCTTCTGGAGTGTCTCCGTAGCCCGGAGCTGGTCTCTGCGATGTATCACATAGACATTGCTGGCATGCTCGCTCAATTCGATTGCATCGGTCAAGGCAGTATCGCCACCGCCGACAACCGCTACGTCGAGGTCGCGAAAAAGGAAGCCATCGCAGGTGGCACAGAAGGACACACCCCGTCCCAGCAACCTCTCCTCCCCTGGAACCTTTAGTCGACGATGTTCGGAACCGGCTGCAATTATCACAGCTCGGGACTCAAACTCATGTGTCGTTGTACTGATGATAAAGCTGTTTGCTTCTTTCTTTACACCAGTGGCCTCGGCGTTCATGGTCTCTAATCCATACTTCTTGGCCTGCTGGTGCATCAGTTCAGCCAGTTCAAGCCCAGCGATCCCTTCAGGGAAACCGGGGTAGTTGTCTATTCGACGTGCATTCACAATCTGCCCACCGAAAAGCCCCCGTTCTAAAAGCAGTGTTCTCAGTCCTGCACGGGAAGCATATAATCCAGCAGTCAACCCCGCCGGACCGCCCCCAATGACTATAACTTCATGCACGGATGACCCCTTTAGGCACTATGGTAACTCGAGCTAAATTGTTGCTTAAAATTGTAGATGATTTCTGTGGGCAATTCCACTGAGGCAATATTGACATAAAGTTGAATATCCATAAGGTTGTGACTTTTGTCTTAAGTGACATAAGAATTTAGTCATAGTAGCAAAATTGTAGCAAAATTGAATCTACCAGAGCCTGGTGCCGCCGATTGATTCAGTAATCGTATAGATGGACAATAAGCGTCGGATGCGATAGACTAGAGGTAGGGCATCATAATAAAAGGTAGAGACAGTAATTCAATGCCGATTTTACACAGGGCTGAAAAAAGGGTTATCGGAGGACAGCCAGATTTGCCTGTGCCGTCTGAAGTTCATAAAGAGGCAGCACGGGTTTTAATAGTGGATGACGAACCGTTGGTCAGGGAAATGATCTCCCGTAGGCTTACGGAAAAAGGTCTCGTATGTGCTGATGCTGCAAGCGGCGACGAGGCTCTACAAAAACTTCGAGGCGGCAACTTTGCTCTGGTGCTTTTGGATATCCAAATGCCGCACAAGAGCGGGCTGGAGACGCTGGCAGCGATAAGGTCTGGCTATCCCGATATCGCAGTTATCATGGTGACTGTGGTGGCTGACATAGATATAGCTATTGGGTCAATGAAAAGCGGAGCCTACGACTTTATCATCAAACCGATAGATTTTGATATTCTAGCACTGAGCGTTGACAGGGCACTGGAAAAGAGAAGGCTGTTGTTAGAAAACAGAGAGTATCAGAGGTATCTGGAGCAGAGGGTAAAAAAGCAAGCAGACAAAATACGAGAATCGTTCCTCAATTTTGTTACGTCGCTTGTTTATGCTCTGGAAGCTAAGGATCTTTATACCAGCGGGCACTCGCAGAGGGTCACAGAGATGGCGGTTCAAATTGGTATAGCCATGAGTTTGAACGATGAGCAGATGGAAAAACTCAGGCTGGCTGGTATTCTGCATGACGTTGGTAAGATAGGAGTCCCAGAATCAATACTGAATAAGCCAGGCAGGCTTGAAAAGTATGAATACGACATAGTGAAAACGCACTCTGAGCTGGGTGAGAAGATCCTGCATTCAGTCATAACTGAAGAGGAAATATTACGGGCGATCCGGCATCATCACGAGCGCTATGATGGCAGTGGATACCCAGACGGACTGTCTGGCGATAATATACCTTGGGCAGCTAAAATCCTTGCTATAGCTGATGCCTACGATGCGATGACCTCGGATCGTCCATACCGAAAGGCGATGCCCTTTTCGCAGGTGCTGGCTGAGTTAGAGAGAGGATGTGGTACCCAGTTTGACCCTCAGGTGCTGTCCATTTTCCTTACCAAGGTGATAGGAAAATCACGGGTACGCAATTGTTAAGCTACCTTAAGGTGCCATATAAAATGGGCAAACTAGCGCTAATTGACATAATGTTAGATACTCATTGCTGCTTGTAGCGGCTATGAAAAGTCTGGTGTACTTCTTTTAAATGTTTATTGGTCACGTGAGTATAGACTTGTGTGGTGCGGACACTTTCGTGCCCCAGCATTTCCTGGACTGAACGTAAATCGGCGCCTGCGATTAATAAGTCTGTTGCAAATGAATGTCTCAGGGTGTGTGGAGTAACGTTAATGGGAAGTCCGCAGACGCGTGCGTATCTTTCAACGATCCTTTGAACAGAGCGGGCGGTCAGCCGCATTCGTTCACCTTTAATTCTGGGATCGATGTTTCCGCTGTACCTGATGAACAAAGGTCGAAAATCGTCCTTTCGGGTTTGCAGGTACCGCTGCAGCCACTCGGCTGCTGTGTCGGAGAGAAAAACCACCCTTACTTTATCACCCTTACCTGTGACGCTAAATTCTCGGCGCTCCAAATCTATCTGATCGCGGTTTAATTGTACCAGCTCGGACACACGCAGTCCGGTGCTGAACAAAGTTTCTAAGATCGCCTTGTCTCTCAATCCGGTCTTACTGGAGATTCTTGGAGCGTCAAGTAGTCTGTCAATTTGTTCTCGGCTCAAAAAGGATACAGAGCGGGCGCCTTGCTTTGGTAGTTCTATTTCGTCAGGCGATATGACGGGCAGACTTTTGTGCGCAGACACATAGCGCAAAAAAGCCCGCAGCGCGACTAGGTGATACACTTGCGTCGAGCGCTTTAGCGGTGTACCCTTGGCGTCGTGAAGCCGCGCTAGATATAGGCGGTATTTGGACACTACTTCCGAGTCAATGTCCCGAATTCCTATTTTGGGGAAATTGGCGCTAAGCCACGAGACAAAGCGGTCTAGATAATGTGCATAACGCCGAATAGTCAGCGGAGAGCGTCCGCGGGAAATTTCCAGATACTGTAGGTAGTGTGCCACTAGGTCATTTATTTCGTCAACTGGCCCCATTGCGATCTCGGCTGAAATGCAAATATTGGTTCACCCCGTCTTATGTCGCAAAAGTGACATTGTGCGACACTGATACTTTCCCTTTCCGTGTTTCCTCCAACTGTCGAGCAATACCCGCTAGCAAGTTGTCCAGGTACCAGCCTTTGAGGGCAGAAATTAAAAATGTTGCTTTATCTGCTCGAGTGAACTCAGGTGGGAGTCTTGATAGGTTTTCATGGTGCTGGAGCAATATGTCTATTTTGTTGATTACTAAGAAGCGAGGTTTATGTTGCAGACCCAACTCCTCGAGTATGTTTTCCACGGTGCGGTACTGCTCGACGGCATTATGATGAGTTATGTCGACAACATGGAGGATGAGGTCTGCCTCTTCAAGTTCTTCCAATGTGGCGCGAAAAGCGGCGATTATGGATGGCGGCAGCTTGTGGATGAAGCCTACAGTGTCAGTAAGCAAAAAAGTCAGCCCGTTGGGACAGGTCAAACGTCTGGTTACCGGGTCAAGGGTGGAGAATGGCTTGTTCTCAGCGACAACGTTGGCTTGGCTTAGGGCATTGAGCAGTGTGCTCTTGCCGGCATTGGTATAACCGACCAGTGCCACGACGGGTGTTTGGCTGCGTTGTCTTTTCTGACGATATAGCTGTCTGTGTTTTCTGACAGCCTCAAGTTGCTGCTCCAATCGGTGGATGCGTTGTTTGATAAGACGGCGGTCAGTTTCGAGCTGTGATTCCCCAGGGCCTCTTGTACCAATGCCACCTCCGAGCCGCTCAAGATGGCTCCATTGTCCTGCAAGTCGTGGCAGTAGATAACGGTGTTGGGCTAGTTCTACCTGCAGTTGTCCTTCACGGGTATGTGCTCTTTTGGCGAAGATGTCAAGTATCAACGCTGTGCGGTCGATGACCTTTACCTGCAATATTTTTTCTAGGTTCCTTTGCTGACGCGGTGAAAGCTCGTCATTAAATATAGCGACCGTATATGGATGGGACTGTTTAAGTGAAATAAGTGTCTGCAGTTTACCCGTGCCTATGTAGTAGCTGGGGGATGGACTTTCCAGTCGCTGGGTAATTTTGCCTATAACCTCGGCACCCGCTGCCTCAGCTAGCTGATGTAACTCCTCCATCGAGTCGTTGAGCGGCCATGTGTTCTCGTGTCCCCTTATTTCGACTCCTAATAGCAAAGCCTTTTCTATCTCGCTATCTGTCCCTAGTAATGATTTTCTAGTCATGTCCTGTAAATGATTATGTCAACCATTATATTTTAGCGGTTTTTGCTCCATGTGAGCAACCTTTCGATGCCCTCCTCCAGGCGCTCGTCCGGCAGAGTTAGGGAAAGGCGGATATATCCTTCGCCGAACGTGCCATAGCCGATGCCAGGTGTGACTGCTATATTCACCTTATCCAGTAATTCGCTGGCAAATTCGGTGGAGGTGTATCCTTCGGGTACTTTGCACCATATGTAGAAGCCTGCCTTGGGTGTCTTGGCACTCAATCCAATTTTTCTGATAGCGTTCAAAAGTTTGTCACGGCGTCTCTGGTAGATCAGGTTATGTTCAGCAATGCAATCTTGTGGTCCAGTAAGTGCCTTGATGGCAGCTCGTTGTATAGCTTGAGGAATGCCTGAGTCCAGATTTGATTTGAAACGGAAGAGGGCATCTATCATCCGTGGGTTGCCTACCGCCATTCCTATGCGCCAGCCGGTCATGTTGAATGTTTTGGAGAATGAGTGGAACTCAACGCCGACTTCTTTCGCGCCCGGCAGTTGCAAAAAGCTGGGAGGAGAATACCCATCGAAAGCGACTTCAGTATAAGGGGCATCGTGGCAGATTACCAGCCGATATTGGCGAGCGAAATCTATAGCCTGTTGGAAGAAGTCCAGGTCAGCCGCTGCACCTGTAGGGTTGTTGGGATAGTTTAGCCACAGTATCTTCGCTCTGCTAAGTACCTCTTCAGGGATCTCGGCGAAATCGGGCAGGAAATTGTTTTCCTCTCTCAAAGGTATCGGGTAGACCTCTCCGTTGGCTAATAGTGTACTCATTGAATATACTGGGTATCCAGGATCAGGTACCAAAGCTATATCACCAGGGTCGATAATACAGAAGGACATGTGCCCTATGCCCTCCTTGGAGCCAATCAGGGGAAGCACCTCACGTGCGGGCTCTAGAGACACACCGAAGCGGTGCCGGTACCACTCTGCAATTGCCTCGCAGAGCTCTGGCAGTCCTGCTGTCTCCGGATAACGATGGTTAGCTGGGTCATGAGCTGCCCGGCAGAGCTCCTCAATAATATGTTGTGGTGTTGCTAGATCCGGATCGCCGATCGCAAAACTTATAATGTCTTCGCCCCGAGCTCGTTTCTCTGCGATTTTTCGGTTGATCTCAACAAATAGATACGGAGGCAGTTTGCCAAGTCTGTTTGATAGTCTTATTTCAGCCATGTTCCGACAAAAACCTCCTCAACGGGTCCTTCAAGAAATACTTCTCCCCTGCTGTCCTGACTCACCGATAATTGTCCACCATGAAGTATTATGTCAACTTTCCTGCTGTGCACCAGACCTTTGTAGCTAGCCAGTACTGCTACAGCACAGGCACCGCTGCCGCAGGATAGAGTTTCACCGGCACCTCGTTCCCATACCCTTACCTCGATAGTCTTTTCGTTCACAACCCTTGCTATCTCGAAATTTGTCCGCTCCGGAAACAAGGGGTGATGCTCGACTTTGGGACCTATCTCGCTTAGCGGATAGCTGTCCAGCGGTTGATTTAAAAACGTTACAGTATGAGGATTGCCCATTGACACCAGTGATACAGGCAGCACTGTATCGTCCAATCTAAGAGGATAATCTAAAATTGGCGTTATGTCAACTTCTTCGCCATTCTGATTCAAACGTTTTTGGATGTCAATGGCAACCGGGATATTTTCCGCGGCAAAGGCGGGGGTTCCCATACTGACTTTGACCTTTTTAACCTTGTTCAGTAGCAAGGTCACCTGAAGCGTTCTAATGCCGGCCAGAGTTTCCACCTTGAATACCTTCTCTCTGACAAGCCTCCGTTCAAATGCATATTTAGCCAAGCACCTCAAGCCATTACCGCAGATATGGGCTTCAGAGCCATCTGGGTTGAACATCCTCATCTTCAGTTCGGCAACTTTGGAAGATAATATCAGAATCAATCCGTCGGCACCGATACCAAAATGGCGGTTGCACATCTTCCTAGCCAAATGGGGCCAGTTTCTTCTCAAGTTGCGAGCATCTATTACCACAAAGTCATTTCCGGTCGCCTGCAATTTGGCAAAATTCATTCAGCTTTCTCCTTAAGGAACGCCTCAACCAGCCTTGCGATCTCTCCTCGCATATCGCTGGTTTGGGCGTTGAACCAGTGTATCCTGGGATCGCTTGTACGAAACCAAGCATACTGGCGGCGGGTGAAGCAATGGGTCTGCCATTTTATCTGCTGAACAGCCTCCTCAAGGCTGATCTTACCTTGTAAATATGCGCCTATCTGCCTGTAGCCAATACCGGACATAGCAGGTAAATGCAGTCCGAATCCTCTGTTTACAAGCTGTTTTACCTCTTCTACCAGTCCCCTTTTTAGCATTTCGTCTACCCTTAAGTCAATGCGGCGGTAAAGCTCAACTCGTTCCAGTGTTAGCCCTATTATCAAAATGGGAAATGCTGGTGGTATTTTTTGCCAGTACTGAGATATGGGTTTTCCAGCTACCAGGCACACCTCGAGAGCCCTTATGACCCGGCGCAAGTTGGTAGGCATGATTTTGGCTGCGGCAATCGGGTCGATCTTCTGTAGCTCCCGAAACAGCTCGTCGATGCCCTTCTCGTGGGCTTGGTGTTCAAGCCTCTGTCTCAACGCCGGGTTGGGCGGGACTGGTGGAATTTGCCACCCTTCTAGCATCGCCCACACATATAAGCCGCTCCCACCGACCAAGAAAGGAATTTTCTGTCGTAGCTGGATTTGGCTGATGGACTGCTCTGCTATTTGGCGGTAAATAGCTAGACTGAAGGACTCGTCCGGCTCTACAACATCGATAAGATGGTGCGGAACAATGGAGCGCTCTTCGAAGCTCGGCTTTGCCGTGCCGATATCCATATAGCGGTAGATCTGTCTGCTGTCTGCATTGATTATTTCGCCACCGAACAACTGTGCCAGATAAAGCGCAAGTCGGCTCTTACCAACTGCAGTTGGACCGACGATGGCGATGAGGCATTTCATCGGGCAAGTTTGATGTTGGCTGTCTGCTTTACGATGCTCACAAACTCTTGAGCTTTAAGGCTAGCACCCCCGACTAAGGCGCCATCGATTTCCTGTTCGGAGACAAATTCGGCGATGTTACTACTGGTGACACTTCCGCCATAAAGTATACGCACCATTTGGGATATTTCTTTGCCCCACATGTCCGATAGAAGCATACGTATGAAAGCAATGGCATGGCCTGCATCTTTGCCTGTTGCTGCCTTACCGGTTCCGATAGCCCATATCGGCTCATAGGCAATCACCAGTTGTGTGGTAGGAACCACGTTGTCTAAACCAACTTTTATCTGGCGTGTCAGTACCTGCTCGGTTTTGTGTGCTTCGTTATCCTCAAGACTTTCGCCAACGCACAAGATGGGGTTGAGGTTATGTGATATGGCTTTTTTGACCTTTCTATTAACGATGTCGTCTGTCTCACCAAAATATTGCCTTCGTTCTGAGTGTCCGAGGATAACAAATTGGCATATACCAGCCAACATTATTGGCGAAATCTCACCTGTGTAGGCACCTTTGTCCTCAAAATGCATGTTCTGGGCACCTAGTTTTATCGAATTATTCTTTAAAAGGTTGCCAATAGTTACCAGAAAAATGAACGGCGGGCAGATTACCTTCTCCACACCTGTAAGTTCATCCAGTTCATTTTTTATTGACCGAACTAACTCAAGTGCCTCAGCAAGGTTTGTATGCATTTTCCAGTTTCCAACAATAAGGGGCTGCCTCAATCGTTAAGCTCCGAATTTATTCAGTTTGAGTGCGTGCGCCATAGCTAGTGGCATTACATCAAGGGCTGAGAGTCTTCCTAGTTCTCCAGAGGCACAAAGTGTCTCAGAGAACCCATTCACCCCTTTCCGACGGCACCAGGGTGATGATATCAAAATGGGGACTGGGTGCCAGCTATGTCCTTTCAACAAGGCAGGGGTAGAGTGGTCGCCGGTAATTACTAGAACATCAGGTTTCAGGGCAAGCAGTTCAGGCAATATCTTGTCGACTTGTTCAATCACCTTAACCTTCCGCTCGAAGTCGCCGTCCTCTCCGGCACTGTCAGCCTCTTTGACATGTATGTAAAAGAAATCGTGCTGATTATAGCAACCAGCCATAATTCCAAGTGCTTCCTCAAAACCACCGTTGGCGCTGTGTACTTCCATTCCCACGAGTTTGGCCAGCCCTTTATACATAGGGTATTTGGCAATGGCTGCTGGTTTTAGTTTATAGATCTTTGTCATGGGTGGGATATCTGGCAATCGTGAGAACCCTCGTAGCAAAATCATATTAGCCGGATAGTGGTTCATCAGTATTTTCCTTGCTTCTTCGACAAACGTGTTAACTAAGTTAGCTGTAGAAGTACTTTCAGGGCTTTGAGGAAAAACCTTGTACGGCAATAAGCCTGTCTTCTGGGGATCTGTGTCACTCAGGTCTGGGGACAGTTCCTTACCACGCAGCACTAGCGCAAACCTGTGTTCCCTCACGGGTTGTACAAAGAGTTCTACGCTAGGCAACTTAATCTGGCTCAGTAGCGAACAAAGTTCTACGCATTTTTCCGTGGTGATGCGGCCAGCTCTACGATCGGTGATTATCCCAGCCTCATCAACCGTGCAGAAGTTGCCCCGGGCTGCAATGTCGTTCTGTGAAAGTTGGAAACCGATTCCGAGTGCTTCGAGCACTCCTCTGCCAATGGAAAACTCCAGAGGGTCATAGCCAAATAGTGCCAAGTGTGCCGGTCCACTTCCTGGTGTGATGCCCGGGCTGATGGGATCTATTAGCCCACAGGCAGCCGAGCTGGCCAACTCATCAAGGTGCGGGGTAAATGCAGTCTCAAGTTCTGTTTTACCAGTTTTTTTGTGTGGCAGTCCGCCAAGTCCGTCGATCACAAGCATTACTATTTTGCTTGGCGAGGTAACAGTTATCTCCTCTAATGCTGCTAAGTTAATTGTCATGTCTCCTTGTCTTGCAGTACTGCGACACCCGGGAGTGTTTTGCCCTCGAGGAACTTCAGGCTTGCACCGCCACCTGTGGACACATGGCTCATTTTATCTGCCAGCCCCATATTTTCAACAACCTCTGCTGTGGAGCCGCCACCTATCATGGTTGTGGCGTTAATATTGGCTAGCACTTCAGCCATCGCTCTAGTTCCGTGAGCGAAGGCAGGTATTTCGTATATTCCCATAGGACCATTCCAAAAAATTGTCCGACATTTCTCGAGCTCTTTTGAAAAGCTTTCGATCGTTTTGGGACCTATATCAACTATATGTTCGTCAGGCGATATTTCTGTGACTGGGACTATTCTAGTTGTTGTCCCCTGCTTCGGGTCACTGGTAACAACTACATCCGAGGGTAGCAGTATCCTCGTCCCATTCTTGCTAGCGGCTGTGATGATGGTATTTGCGGTCTCCAGCCTGTCGACTTCGACTGATGAGGCTCCGGTCTGGTATCCTTTGGCTTTGAGAAACAGGGATGACATGCCGCCGCCAATTAGCAGAATATCTACTTTCGGTAGTATATTCTGGATAAGGCCGACTTTATCACTGACCTTGGCACCACCTAAAAGTGCAGCGAAAGGGTGCTCAGGAGAAGCCAGGATCTTACTTAATGCCGTTAGTTCCTTTTCCATAAGCAGACCGGCAACTGCTGGAATGTATTTGGCTACCCCCACTGTCGAGGCATGGGCACGGTGTGCAGTGCCAAACGCATCATTTACATAGACATCAGCCAAATTTGCTAAGGACCTGGCAAAACCAGGATCGTTGGCTTCTTCCTCCGGGTGAAAACGGACATTTTCAAGAAGTAGTATGTCACCGTCTTTAAGTTTAGCTACTGCCTGCTCTACCTCAGCGCCAATGCAATCGGGTGCTATAGAGACCGATATCCCCATTAGCTGGGAGAGTCTGCTTGCCAGAGGTTTAACTCTTAGTTCCTCAACGACTTGTCCATCCGGGCGTCCCAAATGAGTACACAGAACGACTCTAGCCCCATGATCGACCAGGTACTTTATTGTCGGCAGTGCTGCTCTGATCCGGCTATCATTGGTAATAACGCCCGAGCTCGAGTCCAGTGGCACGTTGAAGTCTACTCTTACTAGTACTCTTTTTCCTTTCACATCTATGTCTTTAACTGTCTTCTTGTTCATGTTTACCCTTTACGCTTTTTTCAAGCCGCTGTTTGATCTGATTCACCTCGTCCAGTGCCGACTTGGCAATTTCAAAGACACCCTTTCCAAGTTTATCAGCGTTGGCGATGTCAGGGTGGTAGTTAACAAATCCCAAGATTTCGAAGTCAGTAAGGTTGTCGGTAATAAATTTACGTTCCTTTTCGTCGTGGGTCTTTGAGCCCACTATATAGCACCTTCGGATTCCCAGATCCTTGGCAAGATCTTGTATCGCTCGAGCTGTCTGAAAACTCCTCTGTCCTGGTTCTACAACTATCAATAGGGCATCTACTGCCTTTGCGGTACCACGACCTAGGTTTTCAACACCGGCATCCATATCCATTATGACTACCTCGGACCGGGCCAATACCAGATGACTGACTAGGCTTCTAAGCAGGGCACTTTCGGGGCACATACAGCCCCCACCGCCCTTTTTGACTGTACCCATTACCAGTAGTCTGATGCCATCGATACGAACGGAAAAGCGCTCGGGAAGGTCATCAACTTTCGGGTTCAGCTTAAAGAAGGCTCCATAGTTGCCTGGTCTAGCACCGGTGCGCTCTTCTATTAGATCCTCGAGCTCGGCAATTGGTACTATGTTGGCGGCATCCTCTTTACTTATGCCAAGTGCAGTAGCCAGGTTGGCATCGGGGTTAGCGTCAATAGCTATTACTTCTCTCCCCTCGGTAGAATATGCCCATGCAAGCAAGCTTGCCAGTGTGGTTTTGCCTACTCCCCCCTTGCCAGTTATAGCTATCTTCATAATAGGCATACTCCAGGCGCCGAGCCATAGCACTCGTATTACGCAAATCCTGTTATGTCATTTGCTTTAGAGCTATGAGTATAGCTAATGCTGATGTCAAAAATCAAGGGTGATGCCAAAGGCAGATTATTGGCACCACCCTCTCTGTTATGTATGTCTGTATGCGGTTAACTTACTTCCAGCCAGCCCGGGCTCCGAAGCCCATTGCCATAGGACCTATTGGCCAGTTGAAGCCCAATGTCATCACTGTGTCGATGTCTTCTGGTTTTTCAACCACGCCTTCTTCCAAGATCTTCCTTGCCTCTCGTCCTATCGCCGTATAAATGCGGTTGCCCACGTGTCCAAGGTCACCAGGCATATCCTTAACTTTCACGGGGATCTTGCCTATTTTTTGGCAAAATGTTACACAGGCCTCTAGTACGTCCTTGGACAGCTCAGGTGTCCAAATGACCTCCACCAGCCTCATGATGTTTGCTGGACTGAAGAAATGGAGTCCAAGAAATCTGTCTTTCCGATTGGTGACTGCTGCTAAATCCCTTATCGTAAAGAACGAGGTGTTGCTGGCAAACACCGCCTCTTTCTTTACTATACCATCCAACTCTTTAAAGAGCTGGAGTTTCAGGTCTTTGTTTTCAAGCTGCCCGGGATTAGCTCCGCCGATTGCCTCGATGAGGAGGTCCACTGACTTAAAATCCTCCAGCTTGGTGGTGAGGGTCAAATTCGCTAGTGCCTGGTCCATTTGCTCTTTTGTTATCTTGCCTCGGTCAACCGCACCCTTCATACCAAAACGGCCGTTAATCATGTCATCTTTGGCTTTGGCAAGTATCTCGTCATTCAAATCCCGTCCGATCACCTTGTAACCAGCCAACAAGGCTGATATGGAAATACCACGGCCCATTACTCCCATACCTACCATACCTACGGTCTTAATGTCTTCTACTTTCATAATAAACCTCCTTTGATAAGCATTTGAAACCAATTGCAATTGTAGCACAGCGATGTTTCGCCGCGCAAGTCAAGTCATGATGGGAGTGGCGGTAAACCGCAAACATCACAAGAATGAAGACGTAAGGCTGAAGTGCCCTGCTTGTTTTGAAGGACCGAAGCGGGATAATGTGCGATGCTGTCGACACCAGGTTGCGTTGATGGTATGCCACTGTTATAATCTAGGTGGTTGGCGTGCAGACCAGAAGAGAAACCAGGTAACACCAACGCAAGATATTGACTACGCGATTTTAAGGAAGGTCGACATATGGCTAAAAAGCAGCGGAGAGAGCTAGTTGAGAGCATAATAAAGACATTGCTCGACTCCGAGATTCCAGAAATACAGGCTCAGGCCAAAAAGCTCGCTGAGCAGATAAAGAAGCTTGAAGAGCACAGTCAGAAGCTTCGAGAATATATATCCCAGCTGGAAAGTCTAGCCTCGGAGGAAGCCAGCGTTGTGGTCGAGGGCAAGATTACCGAATTGCTCAGCAATCTTGATAGCGCCTTAAGCGAGCTGCGGAAAAGATCGAAAAAGGTTGTACCTGTTGTGACAGAGGCGAGGGCACGGGCGGCAACGGAAGAGATTTCCGAGACAACACCTCCAAGGGGGCAAATGGAATACAAGGAGGAAGAAGTCGTGCTGCCGCGTCCGGCGATAAGTGTAGAGAAATATATCACGCCGGAAGGCTTTGTTATAAGGAAGACACGGCGTTAGAAGCTACGCCCCTGTAGCTCAGCAGGATAGAGCAGCGGTTTCCTAAA
>FMJZ01012326.1_pt1 | contig 13390 bp, 11 predicted proteins | sample 1987881 | NCBI WGS metagenome assembly FMJZ01 (sample SAMEA4378227, study PRJEB15110) | soil metagenome | biome: soil; feature: Field; material: Soil | place: India | collected 2015-03-11 | depth 0 m | reverse complement strand
CCATCATTTTTGTCAACCATCAATCTTTGTAGCGTCGGGGCTCGCCTCAATGGATGGGACGAGGGACGCGGGTCGCAGGACGAGGGAAAACCGCTGTCAAGCATAAAGGGGGTGGTTCTCCATAAAAGGCACGTTATGTTGCTGCGATAAACATTGCCTGCAGAGGCGCGGAAAAAATTTCACAACCTAACAGGGTTAGGGCAGGGTTCAGTGGGAGAACCTTGTAGCCTGTTTTCTGGCAGCGAGGTTGGTGGTATGTGTTGTGCTGCCACGACAGGAAATTGCGCAGTGAAAAAATCAACTGCGTAAGTCATAACGAGTCAAGTTACTGTGTCCACGCAAAATTGAGAAGGATTGATAGGTCGTTTTTGTCCTTGTTGGGAATTCCTAACGCAACTCCTAACTCAAAGTTTCTGTTCAGTGACCAATAGATGCCAAAACCGGAATATCCCTCGTTCCCTGAAATGCGGTCAAAGACAAACCAGAGTCGCAAGTTCAGAGAATACTCCATAGCAACCCACCAACGCTCGTTGTCATCAAACCGACCAAGACCCAAGTGCCAAGCAGAGCGTCCCCAAGTTTTTCCAAAAACCGCATAAGGCGATGCTGTCAACCCTTTGCCGATATCCAAAATGCCTACCGCCAAAGTCGGGCGTTGTTTGCTTTCTTGCAAAATTCTCGCTTTCAAATTGAATGCCCAACGGGTTTTGTAATTGCCGTCATCACCAGGATAACGGTAAATGTCAAGTCCCCATTCCATGTGACGCAAGCCGAATTGGCTGAAGGCGTAACGCTCTGTCTCAGAGCGAAACAGTCCACCGTAACTCACAGTGCAAAATTCTAATCGCACTTCACCGTCCTCCATTACTTCCGATGAAGGAGCGAGATTTGTGCTTGTCGGGTAAGCCCATACTGCTGTCCACGCAATCGTTACTGCCAAACCGAGAGTTAAAACCCGCACATCCATTCACCTCCTGATTTCTCTGTCGCTTATTCATTCGACAAACAAGTCATGGGACTTGAGTTGCTTCATCGTGCAAGTGAAATTTGACTATCGCGGAAAGTCTCTTTTTGAGTGACATCAATTGCAAGGCGGTGACAGAATTACACAGAAAGGCAGGTGATTGGGGATGAGATGGTGGCTGATATTGACAATTTTCGTTTGTGTGAGGTGTTGGGTAATGGCAGAACAGCAAACGAGGCGAAAAGAGGATGCAACACAATGGGTGCACCCAAGCGCCGTCAAACTCGGTGGGTTTTGGGGTTATCGTTTCCGCATGAACGAATTAAACCGATTGCTTCCCCTAAGTGAAGAGGCGTTATTAAGCGGTTTCCGAAACAGACCAGGTGCCCAAGCGTGGATCGGTGAACATGCCGGCAAATGGCTTCACGCCGCAGTTTTAACTTGGCAAAACTCAGGTAATGCAGAACTGAAAGCGAAAATTGAACGATTGCTCAGTGAGTTGATCGCAACTCAAGAACCTGATGGCTACTTAGGCACTTACGATTTCCCGACACGATGGACGATGGAAAGGGAGCGGGGTTGGGATGTCTGGGTGCACAAGTATGTGCTCATCGGATTGCTCAGTTATGTGAGTGGAATGAAGGATGGAGAACGAAGGGCAAGTGGCGAAAACGAATTAAAGCAAAAGGCTTTGGATGCAGCCTGCAAGGCTGCGGATTTGATTTTGCGAACTTTTGGAGCAAGCGAAGGTCAGTTGGACTTGATGGAGCGAAGCACCCATGTCGGGATGGCTTCAAGTTCAATCTTGCAACCAATGGTTTGGCTTTACAGAGCGACAGGCGAGAAGCGATACCTTGACTTTTGCAAATACATTGTTTGGGCTTGGGAACATTCCCCTCACGGACCAAAACTGCTCAGCAGTTTGCTCTCACACGGCGATGTTCACAGAACCGCAAACGGCAAAGCCTACGAGATGATGAGTTGTCTTGTTGGCGCTTTGGAGTTGTATCGTGTGCTTAGGGATGAAGGCAGGGAAGAAGAGGGGAAATCTTTGCTTCTGGCAGCGCAACGGGCTTGGGAGGATATCGCAGCAAATCACCTTTACATCACTGGCGGGACAAGTTTGGGTGAACATTTTCAACCGGATCACCATTTGCCAAACGACGGTGCAGTTTCAGAAACTTGCGCTACAGTAACGCTTTTGCAACTGACCCTTGAACTCTTTAGGCTCACTGGCGAAGCGAAATACATGGATGTCGCTGAACGAACCGTTTTTAACCACCTTCTCGCTGCACAGCATCCCAACGGTGACAGGTGGTGCTATTTCACACCTTTGGAAGGTCAGAAAAATTACCGCAGCGATATAAACTGCTGTGCGTCAAGTGGACCGAGGGCCATCGCCTTATTGCCGACCTTTGTTTACACCCTTGACCCTGATGGTGGGATTCGCACCAACCTTTACACCCAAAGTGAGTTGAATTTGTCAAGTCAAGGCATCCGAATTGTTCAGGAAACCGCTTACCCATACGAAGGCAAAGTGACAATTAAGTTGCAAGTTTCCGAGCCGAAAGAATTTACCTTGAGGCTGCGTATCCCTAATTGGTGCGAAGCGGCAACAATCACCGTCAACAGCGAGACGCCAAAGCAGGTAGGCCACGGTTACTGTGAATTGCACCGCCAGTGGCGTAATGGGGATGTTGTTAGGTTGGAGTTGCCAATGAAGTTGAGGATAGTTATCGGCACACACACGAACGAAGGGAAATTAGCGTTGATATATGGTCCCCTCGTGCTCGCTGCCGATGAGCGTTTCTTGCCCAAAGAAATGAAATCATTGGATGGAATCACTGCTGTGCCCGCAAAAGAGCCTTATCTGAAAGTCACAAGTGTCAATGGTAGTGATGCGTTGTGGAATGACGAAAGAGTTTTTGAAGCCGAAGGCATTTTGCTAACCGACCTACAGCAGCACATCACTTTGCGGTTAACTGATTTCTCCCATGCCAGTGCAAAAGGGACACGATTTGTTATCTGGTTACCGAAGAGGTGAGATGCAAGTCAAACTTTTCGTCAAGGGGTAGTCAGCAATGAACGGACTTGGAATTTGGAGTAAGTGGACGTTGCTTTTCCTGCTTCTAACAGTCGTTCCACTCCTCCGGGCTCAAAAGGTCATTTCAAGTAAGCCAGACGAAACAGCGGAAGAATACGAGATGAGGATGAAATGGTGGAAGGAAGCAAAATTTGGCATCTTCATTCACTGGGGACCTGTGAGCATAGTTGGGACGGAAATAGGTTGGTCAAGGGGCAGACAGGTTACCATCGAAGTTTACGACAACCTTTACAAGCGATTTAACCCTCAAAAATTCAACCCCCAACGGTGGGCGAAGTTATTCAAAAACGCTGGCGCTAAGTATGTGGTCGTCGTGACAAAACATCATGACGGTTTCTCCATGTTTGACAGCGAACTAACAGATTACGACAGCATGAACACTCCCGCAAAAAGAGACTTTATCGGTGAACTTGTCAAGGCTTGCCGCAGGGAAGGATTGCGAATCATGTTTTACTACTCGCTTTGCGATTGGTATCATCCACACTATCTCCCTCGCCCCGATTACATTCACGATCCACCTGGTCACCAACGAGACTTCGCCAAATATCTTGAATTCATTTTGGGACAAATCCGAGAACTTTGCGAAAAGTATCACCCAGATGGCATATGGTTTGACGGTGGTTGGGAGCACTCGCCTCAGGAATGGCAAGCGGAAAGGTTGATGAAGTTAATTCACGAAATTTTGCCCAATGCGATTGTGAACAACCGTTCCGGCTTGCCCGGCGATTATGACACTCCCGAACAACAAATTGGCGCTTTCAACTTAACCCGACCGTGGGAAAGTTGCATAACCCTTGGAACCCAATGGTCATGGAAGCCAAGCGACCGAATAAAATCTCTGAGAGAATGTTTGAGGTTACTCGTAAATTGTGCTGGTGGCGACGGCAATCTGCTTCTCAATGTCGGTCCAACTCCTGAAGGAGAGATTGAGGAAAGGCAAGCGAAAAGACTCAGGGAGATAGGCGAGTGGTTGAAAAAGTTCGGTGAGAGCATCTACGGGACAAGGGGAGGTCCCTTCATGCCCGGCAGGTGGGGAACAAGCACTCACAAAGGCAATGTAATTTACCTGCATATACTCAATTGGAGTGGGGACAGTTTGGTGTTCCCGAGCATTGAGAGGAAAATTGTCAAAGCAAGACTGTTGACGGGAGGCGATCTGAAAATTGTCCAGAACGAAAAGGCGATAACGATCGTCGTTCATCCAAAGCATCAGCAGGAACTCGTTACTGTTGTTCGCCTTGATTTGGACGGACCTGCAAAGGACATTCCTCCTCGCCAAGGTCCGTATCTTCCCGTTCCGAAAGCCCAAGCGTCAAATGTTTACTTGAAGGATCCAAACTTTAGTGCGGAGAAGGCTATAGACGAAGACGAAACAACTCGTTGGGCAACGGACTTTGGAACGCACTCGGCTTGGCTTGAGGTTGATTTGGGGAAGCCGATGAAGATAGGTGAAGTCAGGATAATGGAGGCAGTGGAATTTGGAGAAAGAGTCAAGAAGTTCGCTTTGAAATGCAAAAGGGACGGCGAATGGGAAACTGTAATAACTGGAACGAAGATAGGGGCGAATTTCGCCCGAAAATTTCCTCCCCTAATTGCCCGCTACTGGAGACTTGACATTTTGGAGGCAAGTGAAGGTCCGACAATCTACGAGTTTAAACTATTGCCAGCAAAGTGAAGAGCACTTCCCATTAGCCAATTTCTCCTTACACCCTCACTTCATCTACGCACCCTTGACAAGCAGCAACGCCAGCAAGCAAAAGACGAGGGTTAAAGCGTAAAGCACTAAGACTGCTTGTCGTTGATCAAAACCGCTGTCAAGTAGCCTGTGGTGGAGATGCTCTCGGTCGGCACTGAAAATCGGTCTCCCTTTCAACCACCTTCTGGCAATTGCAAAAGCAGTGTCAAAGAGCGGGTAGGCTAAGACCATTCCCGTCATGAAGAGCACGGATAATGCGGCGACGCTCTTCACTGCACCCATGATGGACAAAGTCGCGAACAGGTAACCGAGAGCCATTGCCCCTGTGTCGCCCATGAAGACCCGTGCTGGGTGGAAATTGTAAGGCAAGAAACCCATACACGCGCCAGCGATGGCAGCGAAAGCGGCAGCAATTGGGAACAATTTTTGACCTGCTGCCAGAAACGCCAAGGTCAGAGAAGCGAAGAAACTAACCCCTGCAGCCAAACCATCCAACCCGTCAATTAGGTTGAGAGCATTGATGAGGGCAATTATCCAAAAAATTGTCAACAGTAATCCCTGCCAAGTTGCGAGGAATATGTATCCTTCGCCGAAAGGGTTGTTAATGAAAGCGATGCGAAGCCCAAAGGCAATTGGTAATATTGCCGCAGCAACCTGACCGATCAATTTCACTCTTGGGGATAAAGAGAAGCGATCATCAATCGTTCCCACAGCGACGATGACAACTAACCCAAGCAAAACCCCAAAAGCGTGGTCTGGGACGGTTTTCATCAAAAGCCAACTGCCTAATGTTCCAAATAAAGTCGCAATTACCAAAGATACACCACCCCATGAGGGAACAGGTGCACGATGTATTTTTCGGGACGAAGGTTTTGCAATGATTCCCCATCGTTGTGCCCATTGAATGGACAAAGGCGTCATGACAATGCTAACGGTAGTCGCAATTAGGAAAGCAAGGGCTATGGCAGTCAACATAATGTTTTAGCCTCCCGCAACAGTTTTTGAATTTTCTAACGCCGAAATCTTACTTAATCTTCGTTTGTGGCGCTCCTCACCACTGAAAGTTGTTTCCAGCCAAACTTTGACGATTTCCCATGCTAATTCCGGTCCTATGACACGAGCGCCTATGGCTAAGACATTGGCGTTGTTGTGACTGCGGGCCATTCGCGCTGTGTATTCGTTCCAGCACAAGGCACAGCGGACACCGGGGATTTTATTTGCGGCGATGGAACTACCAATCCCCGTCCCACATATCACTATCCCCATGTCAAATTGACCTGAAGCAACAGCGTGAGCGACAGCGGCGGAAAAATCAGGATAGTCACAAGACTGAGGGTTGTGGGTGCCAAAATCATGGCATTCGTATCCCGCTTCTTCAAGTTTTCCTTTCAGCCACTCTTTCAAAGGGAATCCTGCGTGGTCACTCCCCAACGCTATCCGTTTTGGCGGTAAAGGATTGCTCATGGATTTTCTCCTCCTTATGGCTTAAGGTGCAACTCCCGCTCCACATCGTCAAAGTAATATCCCTCGTCTTTCGCTCGTCTGGGATAAATGGGGATTCGGACATAGAAGGTTGAGCCTTTACCAGGTCCTTCACTCTCCGCCCATATCTGCCCTTCATGCAACTCAATAAGGTGCTTGACAAGATATAAACCAATCCCGGTTCCACCTGCTGCTCTTGTCTCTTTCGTGTCAATCCGTTCAAACTTCTCAAAGATTTTGGAAAGTTTGTCTTTCGGGATTCCGATGCCTTGGTCTTGGACGCTGATGAGGATTGTGTTGTCTTCGCGAATAGCCCGGACGCGAATTTCACCACCGTTAGGCGAATACTTGATTGCGTTGTTAACCAAGTTGGTCAGTATGCCGTCTATTTTGTCTTCATCAGCGACAATTGGTGGCAGTGATTCTGGGATATCGGTAATGAGTTGGTGTTTATCGGTGTAACTTCTTTGGATAGCCAAGACCCGATCTATCACTCTCGTCAGGTCAACCTTCTGCCAATGGGGTTGCAGCGCAACGCCTCGCTCAATCCTTGACAAGTTGAGCAAGTCTTCAATCAGTCTCCTGAGCCTATCTGTTTCTTGGTCAATGATTTGGTAGAACTCGTAACGGGTTTCGGCATCAAAGTAACCTTCTCGGTCCTCAAGCAAGGTGGCAATGAAACCTTTGATGGATGTCAAGGGGGTGCGTAATTCGTGGGAGACAGTAGAGACAAATTCCGTCTTCATTCTTTCCAATCGCCTTATTTCTGTGATGTCGGAGAAAAGAGCAATAACCCCTGTCAGATTGCCATGTTCATCCTTCACTATACTTGTTTCCACACGGTAGATGCGTTCTTCTGGTTCGTAAATTTCCACTTCATCTGTCAATTCCATTTTCTCGCTAAGAGAATTCATCAAGATTGAGAGGACTTTGTCATGTTGGACGATTTGTATGAACGGCTTGCCAATAACGCTGCCGTCGGTGCCCCCGCAGAAGGCTCGAAGGGCAATGTGGTTAACGAGGCTGATTTTGCCATTGCTGTTGACTAAAATCACACCAGCAGAGACGCTTTCAAACGCACGCTCAAGTTGCTCTGTCCTCTCTCTCAACTCAATGTAAATTTGAGCCCCTGCAATAACGGATGCGGATTGACGGGCGAGAATTTCAAGAATTCGCCTATCCTCTTCAGAGAAAGGCAACTGACGTCTTTTGTTAGCGACCACTAAAACACCAATTGCTTTCCGTTCAACAATACGCTGCTCTTCGTCTCTTTTGTCCCACATCAAAGGCACCATGATTGCGTTGCGAATACCTGCTTCATGTATAACTCGGACGTCAGGGTAACGACTCTCACGGGCATCATTAATGATCACGGGAACTCTTTGGGAGAAGACATGGTAGACCAAACCTTCTCGGGGCACAACTCTCATCGCACCTAAACTTGACATGTCAATTCCGATAGTTGGTGGATGAAGGACGAGAATATCTTCGTCAGGGCGGTGGACGAAGAAGACACAAACTTCAGCTTGCAACAATCTGGCAAATCTTGAGAACATGCGGGTCAGAGTGTGCGTCAACTCTTCCTCCGTTGTTGGCGGCACTACGGCAGTAGCCTGGCTTTCCCTTGCTTCTGCCAATTGCCGTTCTAACTGCCGTCGTTGTTCCTCTAACTCGGCGATGCGCTTTCTCAAATTTTCCAATTCTTTTTCTAATTCGTCCCGGCTCATCATAAAATCCCTCCGACCGATGAAGGAATTAGCCGTGTTTGCCATGCGAGTTTTCCGCGATTTACTCAGACCTTTGTTTATTATGCCTCACCAACTCAAGTTCATCACGATGTTGGTGGAAAGATTTTGTGCGGTTGACAAACCCACAAGTTGCCTTGACGCCGAACGATCCCTATGCCCAGAAAACGACGGTCTTGGTCGTAAAGGCGAACTAATTCGCCCCCATTCAAGTTTGGGTAACCCCAAATCGTTCCAATGACACTTTCCATTCCGTTTAACATCCTTTGCGCCTCCAGCCTCGTCAGCACTAAAGTGGGCAACATCGGCAGTGCTTGGTCTAATGGAAGTATGTGCTGTTCCCATTCGTTGCGCAAGACAGCATCCGCAAATTCCTCTAAAGTCAAGGCTTGTTCACTTTTGAACGGACCAACTTGAGTCCTCACGAGGAAGTGTTGATATGCACCGCACCCTAAAGCCTTTCCTATGTCTGATGCCAAAGTTCGGATGTAAGTTCCGCGCGAACAATGAACTTCTATCAATGCCCTCTTGACAGGTTTGTCCCACCATTCCAATAAAGTTAGGCGGTAAATGCGAACTTTACGAAGGGGACGCTCAACTTCCACGCCCTTTCGGGCTAACTCATATAGCCGTTTGCCTTGATAGTGCACCGCAGATAGCATCGGTGGCACCTGTTCAATTTCGCCAACGAACCTTTCAAGGATTCCCCTCAACTGCTCCGCTGTTATCCTCTCCGTTGAACGAATTTCTAAAATCTCGCCTTCAGCATCTTGAGTCTTGGTCGTGACACCAAGCACCATCTCAAACCGATAAACCTTGTCCAACCCAGAAAGAAACTCAGCCAACCGAGTTGCCCTCCCCAAACATAAAACCATCAGACCTGAAGCCAGAGGATCTAAAGTTCCCGTGTGTCCAACTCGCTTCATCTTCAATTGCTTTCTCACGAAATCCACGACATCATGCGCTGTCATCCCTGAAGGTTTTAACAGCAACAAGACGCCCTCTGGTTCTTTGACACCGAGACTCATGAATGTCTCTCACCTTCCGTATAAAACCTTCACTGAAATTTTGCTTACGAAAGTGACTTACGGACAGCGTTTAAAACCATGTTGACAGAAGTGCTCAAAGACTGGCGCAACCTGCATCCAGCCGCTGCTGGATGTCCTCCCCCGCCGAATTCTTGGGCAATAGCAGCGACATCAACCTCGTCCTTTGACCTAAGGCTAACCTTGACAAGTTTAGGTTCAATCTCCCGAAACAAAACTGCCACTTTTGTGCCATCCACTGCTCTCAGGAAGTTGACAAAATTTTCTGTGTCCTCATCGGTCGTGTCTGTTTGGGCGAAATCCTTCAGTGTTAAAACAGACCAACACAAACCAAGTTCTGGTTCAAATTTTGCCTTGCTCAACATTCGCCCCAGCAACTGAGTTGCAGCAAAAGAACGAACTTCCATAATCCGATACGCTAACTCCTGAGGGTCAACTCCACACTTCAATAACGATGCAGCCAGCCTGAAAGTTCTCGGCGTTGTGTTACGAAAGTGGAAAACACCCGTATCGGAAATAAGCGCTGCATACAAACAAGTGGCAATTTCCCATGTCATCGGCACTTTCAAAGCCTTAAGTAAAACCGCAATCATCTCACCTGTCGCTGCAGCCTTGGGCTCTACCCACATGAGTCCCTTGTCTTCGCTTTGCCTCAGTTTTTGAGGATGATGGTCAATTACGATGACCGACGGGACATTCTTGCGAAGATCGTCCGAGATGTCAGCGCGGGCCAAATCGGCGCAATCCACCAAAACCAACAGGTTGGGTTGAAAGGAAGGTGACCGTTTAATTTTGTGTGCCATCGGCAAAAAACCGTATCGCTTAGGTAGACCACTGTGACACACAACTTCTGCTCGCTTCCCCAATTTCTCCAACCCAATAACCAACGCTAAAGCGCTTCCTATAGCATCCCCTTCTGGGCTAATGTGAAATGCGATAACGATTTCATCGGAATTCAGCAAACGCTGAACCAAATTTCGCGGTATCTTCACGCCTTGCACAACTCCTTCGCTATCGTTGTTTTGAAGAGCGTCGGGTTTCCTTCTTGTCCTGCTTGTCAACTTTTGCTGCTACACTCTCTGATTCGGACTGACTCTGGGCGATTTGGTCCAAAAGTGCTAAGACGCTCATCGCTTTTTCTATGCGCTTGTCAACGACAAAAGTCAAGCGAGGTATGAACCGCCAATGGACATTGCGATTGATTTCCTCACGGATGAGAGATTCAGCACTTTCCAACGCAGCCAATGCCTCTTGCTCCCTTTGCTCTCCACCCAACACAGTGAAGAAAACTTTGCCGTGTTGAAAATCAGGCGACAATTGAACTTCAGTAATGGTCACAAACTGCAACCGAGGATCACGCAATCTGTGAACCAAGAAATCACCTATGATTTCCCGTAACAATTCGCTGGCTCTTTCAATCCGACGGTAATTTGCCATTTTTAAGCACCTACCTTCGTGTTGACTGAGTGCTCCTTGACGCTCACACCAAACTGAACAAGAAAGTTAGGGATTACTTTGCTCTGAGTTCAAAAAGTTCACCACACCTCAACGCTGACATTTTCAACTATCACTCGCCCGTCCGATTCAACTAATTCTGTGATGTGCATCAGACACTCGTGCACAAAATCCTTATCGTTGGCGATGATCGCAAAGGCAAGGGTAGCCTTTTGCCAGTTATTCAGGTGATCGGCTTCACACGCTGAGACATTGAAACGACTCCGAACTCGGTCAAGAATGCTTCTGACAACCTGCCTCTTTTCCTTTAAGGAATGGCTGCCAGGAATTGTCAAGTCTAAGGTGCTTAGTCCGACGAATACTGCCATATTGCCTCACCTGTGTTCACGGTAGTGGCGTTCGAATAAAGATGATGACATAAATTTGCAACAGTTGCACTAAATCCGACAGAGCGAGAGGGTCAGGATTTTACTCATTCTCTGATTGGGCTATAATTCAGAGCGATGAAAATGAATTTGCCGTTCTCCAAACGAAAGAGGTGCTCCCAAGGATGAGATACTGGATAGAAACTTTCGGCTGCCAAATGAATGTGCTTGACAGTGAAGCGATGGCAGGGCTATTGACAAAAATGGGTTACGAGAAAGCCCAAAGTCCTGAAGAAGCGGATATCATTCTCATCAACACTTGCACTGTCCGCCAAAAACCTGATGAAAAGGTGTTCGCATATTTGGGCGAGTTTGCGAAATTCAAGCAAAGGAAACCACACCTCATCTTAGGCGTCACAGGTTGCATGGCTCAGCGGGAAAGCGAAATCATTAAAGCCCGTGCCCCTTATGTTGACTTGTTGCTTGGACCGAGAAGTGTCCAGCGATTGCCTGACCTAATTCGCATCGTCAGAGAACAGCGAAAATTCGCCGAACACCTTGACCTTTACGATGACCCAGTCCCTCCAGATTTGGTCATTCGCAGCAGCGACATTTTCGCTTACATCACAGTCATTCACGGTTGCAACAAAAAATGCACCTTTTGTGCCGTCCCAACTGCGAGAGGTCCCGAAAAAAGTGTCCCGCCGGAGATCGTCTTGGAACAAGTTCAGCAATTGGTGGAAATGGGTTACCGCGAAATCATCTTGCTCGGTCAAAATGTCAATGCTTATGGGCATGATTTGAGATGGGATGGGGGACGAGGGACGGGGAACGGGAAAATAGACTTGGCTTGGTTGCTTGAGCGTATTGACGAAATTGCTGCACCTGCAAAAGTTCGTGTTCGCTTTACAACTAATCACCCTAACCAAATGACTGACCGTTTGATTGAGGCGATGGCGAACCTTGAAAGTGTTTGCGAGCATATTCACTTGCCCGTCCAAAGTGGCGACAACGAAATTTTGAGGCGGATGTGGCGTGGCTACACTGTGGAACGGTATCTGAGCATCATTGAGAAACTGAGGGCAAAAGTTCCCAACATAGCCATCGCTACGGATGTAATCGTCGGGTTTCCGGGCGAGACCGAAGAGCAGTTCCAAAACACACTCAATTTGATGGAGCAAGTTCAGTTTGACCAAGCCTTCATGTTCGCCTTTTCGCCTCGTCCCAATACCCTCGCAGCGACTTTTCCCCACCAAATCCCAGAAAATGTCAAGAAGCGACGGCTTCGCGAATTGATCGCTTTGCAAAACGAAATTCAACAGCGGAAAAACGAACGGGAGGTCGGACAAATCGTTGAAGTTCTCATTGAAGGACCAAGCGAAAAGAACCCAAGCAAACTTTCAGGGCGAACCCGATCTAACAAAACAGTCGTGTTTGAAGGCTCTCCTGAATTGAGAGGGAAGTTTGTCCTCGTCAAAACTACGAAAGCTTACTTGTGGGGATTTGAAGGCGAAGTAGTTAGCGACAGTTCAAAGAAACCGCCCCAAATAGTTCCTGACCTTTCCCTTATCTGAAAAAGGCTTTTACACTTTGTCTCAATTCACTTCACAATTTCTTTCGGCAGTTCTTCGGGAGGACTCGTTCCCCGATGCGCCGAATTCTTCTTTCTCATAGGAAACCAACTTCCTTGAAACTGAACACTTTGAAAGAACGCTGTAAGGAACGAGTTTTTATCTCTGAATGGCGTCAAGAACAAAAAAACTGAGAACTGACGCCAAAAACAGCAAAAATGATGCCCTTTTAAACTTTGACATCGCCGAAAAGTTGTGATATCTTCGCCTATGGCAAGCAACTAAAGGGAGGGAAAGAAAATGAAAGCAACAAAGATGATGACTCTGAGAAAGAAAGGCTCTCTCTCGTAGGGTCATTCTGTATCTTCCCTTAACCTTAATCTTCCTTTTGTCCTCTTCTTTCCCTCAAACCGCTGTCGGTTTGCACGCCTCATGGGATAATGACTTGACAGATGATGTTCCATCAAAGTGCGTCACCTCGGGAACAGTAGCAGGTCCACACTTTCACTTCGTCGCTGACCTCAAACCTCCTGTTATTGGGAATAAGCGTTGATTGGATAGAGGTCAAAGAAGTGACCAATGACCATCCAGCAACTCCTTCTTATTACACGCCTCAACTAAGCAGTGGTTCCCCTTCACCTTAATGTGCATCTTTGCTTGGCATAAGTGACCCAGAAAATTAGCAATGGGTCTTTGGTATTGTTCCTATAGGACCTGGCTTCACTTATCACAATACAACTTATCAAGTGACTGCTCAGTATCGTTATCGGATTATGGGGACGCCTCCTCCTTTCCCACCGCCCAGGCAGGAGTATGGCCCCTATCAAATCCCAATCGCTGTCGATGTACAAAACTTAATTGTGACATCGGGAGATGAACGGAAATTGTTAAATGTGGAATCCAGAGCGTCCCAATGTTTGTGATACCACGATCAGTTACAGCCAGCAATGTGCTCAAAAAAA
>FMJZ01010211.1_pt1 | contig 13391 bp, 9 predicted proteins | sample 1987881 | NCBI WGS metagenome assembly FMJZ01 (sample SAMEA4378227, study PRJEB15110) | soil metagenome | biome: soil; feature: Field; material: Soil | place: India | collected 2015-03-11 | depth 0 m | reverse complement strand
TGAACCTGTATCCTTGGTAGCAACAGGGTAGGTAGTTACCAAAGATCAAACTGGGTGTTGGCAGCAGAGATGAGCACAGAAATCATCCGTGCTGAGGATATATGGGCAGGGTATGGCGACCGGGTGGTGCTGAGGGGCGTGAACCTGGGCATCACGCGGAGGGAGTTTGTGGGCTTGCTGGGACCGAACGGCAGCGGCAAGTCCACCCTGTTGCGCGTGCTGAGCGGGGTGCTAAAGCCCTCGCGCGGGCAGGTGTGGCTGGAGGGGCATCCCCTGAGCGGGCTGAGGGCGAAGGATGTGGCGAAGCGGCTGGCGTTTGTGCCCCAGCGTGAAGAAGTGGCTTTCGGTTTCTCCGCATGGGAAGTGGTTCTGCTGGGACGGGCGCCTTATATCGGCTGGTGGGGCAAGGAGCGAACGGAGGACATTCGCGCGGCACAGCGGGCGATGGAGCGTACCGATTGCCTCTCGCTGGCACAGCGGTCGGTTGGTTCCCTGAGCGGTGGCGAGCGGCAAAGGGTGGTGCTGGCGCGCGGGCTGGCTCAGGAGACCTCGCTGTTGTTGCTGGACGAGCCGCTGACGCATCTGGACGTGGCGCATCAGGTGGGCACACTGTCACTGTTGCGTCAGCTGAACCGTGAAGAGGGCTTGACCGTTCTGGCGGCACTGCACGACATCAACCTGGCTTCGGAGTTCTGCGACCGGTTGCTGGTGTTGCGTCAGGGGCAGATTGTGGCGGACGGTTCGCCTTCGGAGGTGGTCACGCCATCGTTGCTGGCGAGGGTATTTGGTCTGGATGCGTGGGTGCGTGTCAACCCGGCGACAGGGCGTCCGCACGTGCTCCCTCGCACGCTGCAGGTGGTAGAGGCGCAGGCTCAAAGCGGCAGACGGATGCATGTGGTGTGCGGCGGGGGGACGGGCGCGGCGTGGATTGGTGCGCTGGTTCGGGCAGGATGGCAGGTATCGGTGGGGGTGTTGCATCTGCTGGACAGTGACGAAGAGGTGGCGCAGGAGCTGGGCGCGGAGGTGATTACGGAGGCGCCCTTCACTCCTATCTCGGCGGAGAGCCTTGCGCTGTTGCAGGACGCGCTGGCAAAGGCGGAAGCGATAGTGGTGGCGCCGGTGGCGTTTGGGCATGGCAACCTGGCGAACCTGCAGGCGGTCGTGGAGGCGCAGAGGGCGGGGAAGCGGGTTTTGCTGGCGGACTGCGACTGGCAGGAGCGGGATTTCACCGGTGGACAGGCGGTTACGCTGATCCAGCAGCTGAAGGCAAACGGAGCGACGCTGGTGGGGACGCCAGAGGAGGCGGTGTTGGCGCTGGCAGATTGATGCGTTGCAAGTAAGGCAGGAGGTTGGGCTGATGGACATATCGACGTGGTGGCGTCGCGTGCGGCGGCGCGGGCTGGACCGAGAGCAGGCGGCGGTGGAAATCACCGCCGCTTTTCGTTCGAACAGTGCAGTGGACGAGGACGCCCTGCTTCGCAGGCGCGGGGAGAGGGTTTACGATGAGATGCTGACAGATGCGCAGGTGCAGGCTGCGCTGACCGTGAAGAAGTTCGGCATTCTGGATGCGGACTGGGAGGTGGCGCCGGGCGGCGAGGACGAGGCGTCGGTGCAGGCGGCGGATCTGGTGCGTTTCGCGCTGGGGAGGCTGCGCGGGGCGGTGACGCGCATCTTGCTGAACGCGCTGGACGCACTGGCACATGGCTACTCGGTGCAGGAGATAAACTATGCGCTGTGCGAGCAGGAGCCGTGGCGGGGCATGGTGATATGGCAGAGCATCAAAAGCAAACCGCCGCGCCTGTTCCGCCTAGAGACCGACGAGTATCGCAACCTGAAGGCACTGTATCTGCGCATACCGGGCGAGGACGAGAAGCCCATGCCTGCGGAGAAGTTCCTCATCTACTCGTACAACGGCAGTTACGAATCGCCGTACGGTCGCAGCGACCTGCGGGCGGCGTACAAGCACTGGTGGGCAAAGCAGTTGCTGTTGAAGTTCTGGCTGTTGTCCTTAGAGAAGTTCGGTTCGCCGACGGTGAAGGGGGTGGTTCCTCGCCATGTGCCCGATACGGAACGCGAGGAGTTACTGCGCGTGCTGGACCGCATCCAGCAGGAGACGGCAGTGGTGCTTCCCGAGGACGTGCAGATAGAACTGCTAGAGGGCAAATCGCCCATCGGGGCGGCGTACCTGCAGGCGGTTCAGTTTCACAACAAGGAGATAGCGCGGGCGATACTGGGGCAGACGCTGGCGACCGATGAGGGCACGCGCACCGGCTCGTTAGCGCTGGGGCAGGTGCATTACCGGGTGATGCAGTTATATTTCCGGGCACTGCGCCGCGACCTGGCAGAGCAGGTGATGGAGGAGCAGTTGTTCCGCAGGCTGGTGGAGCTGAACTTCGCAGAGGCGAAAACGCCTCGCTTCTTGTGGCGCGAGCGAGAACCGCTGGAATAAGAGAGGGCGACGCCTGTGTCGCCCCTCTACTGAGCTCTACACAGTTCCACACTGAACCACACGTTCTGGCGGTTCGGCTGGTCTGCCAGCAGGCGCCGGTCCAGCAGGGTGCTAAACCACAGGGTAGGCTTGATCTGCCATCCCCTGCCTGCGTCCAGCGTGGTGCTTAAGCCGAACGTGGCGTCCACCCACGAGGCAGATTCACTGCCATAGTAATAGGCGTTGAACTTCGGGCAACCCCAGCCAACCTGCGCACTCATGCTAAGCGAACGCTGGATTGGCACTTCCACACCTGCCGTGGCGTAAAAGCCCCCGGCTACTCCGGTATCGCGGTAGATGGTAACGTTTGGCGAGAGTGGAGCGTCCACGCTCAGGCTCAGGTATGCCTCTCTCGTTCGCTCCCAGCCGGTGCCCGGATACTGATACTCAATCCAGCCGAGTGCGACCTGCAGACTTCGCCACGTGGTAGCATACTCAAGCACCAGATTCCACTCGGTGAAGGTTCCGGCAGGTTTGGAACGGGTGTACGCTGAGCCGTTATGATTGGTCAGATCCATGTTACCCCATAGCGAGGCGGTGAGGTTGCCGAAGTGCAGTTCCGTGCTCTTTTGCATCACCCAGTTGTTTACCGTGTTCACGCCACGCGAGACATATTTGGAACTGAGCGTAAAGCTCAGGTTCGTGCCGGGCTGTGCGCTCGCCAGACCGGCGAACAGGCACAGAATAGCTGTGGCGGTTATCCTGTACCAGCGCATCCTGGTCTCTCCTTACCAATGGCTTTGTCAACCATCGGTAATTATCAGCGTTGCGACGGCTTTGCCTCATCCGCAACTGTACCAGATTCGCCAATGGCAAAGCTCAGCACAGGCGATTGAGGGGAGCGCATTGCCGAAGTGCGCCCCACCATCAATCGTCCGCGTGGAAGCAGATACAGCTCCACCTCACGCTGTTGATGAGGAAGCACCAGAATGCGCTTAGAGGACAATACCCCCTTTCCGTCCAGCGATACCAGCGCGTAGTGCCCGCTCGCACGCGCTACCAGTTCTCCGTTCAGGCGCAGAGTGTCTTCACTCTCCGCGCACACTACCTCGCCCTGCCCGTTGACCAGCACGAAGGCAGTGCCCCCTTGTCGAAGGGTCAGTTCAATCCCGTGCGCCGGCAGGCTCACCTGACACAGCCCATCACCCGAATCGGAACGCACCAGAGCGTACAGCCTGCCGCCGTCGCGCGTCGGGATGGACAGTGCATGAACCTCGCCGCCTCGCGGTGTGACCGGGATGCCTTTTACCCCCGCAAGGCGAAGCGTCTGCTCGTACATCGCTCGGTCACCGGCTTGCGGGCGCAGCTCCAGCGGATAGGGCACGAAGACCACCTGCCCCTTTCCACACCGGCTGATGAGCACATCCCTCTGCCATGCCTGCTCATCCACGTCAAAGGGCGGGACTGTCGGCTGTTCGGGAAGGGCAAGCGACAACAGCCTTTGGGGGCGCGTGGGCTGACGGGTACGGTCAAACCCGATACCGCCCGACAGATACAGCACTCCCCCTTGCTGAACCCAGCTCAGCACGGTCTGAAAGGCCTCATCGGTGGGGCAGTAAGGGAGGGGCCAGAAAATCACCTTCGCCGAGTCGGGAATCTGCTGAAGGTCCTCCTCGTTCAGCACGCCGAAGTTCACCCTCTGCTCCAGCAACAGCCCGACGGCGTTTTGCAGGGCGCGATGGATCTGGTCAAATCGCGCTCCGATACGATGGCTGTCGGGAACCAGCAGGTAGACCTGCGGCGGTTCGTAAACGGGTTTTACCCGCTTCAGTAGTTCCGCTCCCTGCGCCAGCGTCACCAGCCAGGGCTTGGCAACCGGCGTGCCGTGATGCACCACTCCCCACGGAAAGACCATTTCGTCAAAGTCCTTCCAGTCCCAGTTGCACAGGAAAGCTGCTCCCAGCCCCACCGCATAGTGCAACACCTGTCGGAACCGCGTGACGCTCTCCTCAACCGGCTGACCTGTTCGTCCATATACCCTGGCGTTATGCGCCTCCTGCGCCCCGAACTCGCCCAGGCTGAAGCCTTTGCCATAGGCGCGGCGGTCAATCAACTTGAACTCCAGCGGAAAGTCGCGCAGGGGACCATAGTAGTGCATGTTGGAGAAATCGGTATACCGCGTGCCAAGAATCTTGTCTGCAGGGGGCATGCTGGGCAGATACCCCACGCACACCAGCGCATCGGGGTCGCCCTCTTTGATGCCCTCCACGTTCGCCTTCACCCACCGGTTCAGCAGCTCGGTTTCGAATCGCTTCAGGTCGGCAGTGCGCACGTCGTCCCAGCGGTCGGTGCGGTTGCCTATGGGCACGTTGGGCATGGGAGCTTCGGGAGGGTTTACCCGCCACGCTGTGCGCAGGGCTTCATCCGAACCGTACCGCTCTTTCAGCCATCTGTTCCACAGACTGCGCACAAAAGGCAGGTCAGGCACGTCCACCACTGGCTCATTCTGGATGTCGTAGATGATGCCCGGCACGTTGCGATAACGCTCTGCCCAGAAGCGGTTCCACTCGCGCTGTGCCTGCAGTTCCTCATCCGTCAGCACAACACCAAGCCAGTCGTGCAGGGACAGAAAGATGACGATACCGTGCTTCTGGGCGAGCTGTACGATGGCGTCCATCTGCCTCTGCAACCGGTCGGGAGGCACACCGCGCAGGTCCAGCGAAGAGTGCTGTCCAATCCCTTTGTAGCCATCCTTTGCAAACGGCGAGAAGTGCAGGATGCGCAGGATGCGGACGTTGTGCTGAGCCATCAGGCGGAAGTCGCGGTCCCACACCGCGGGGTTCTCGTTCGCCGAAAAGAACATCATGCCCGTCTGATTCGTGCCCACCAGCAGGGCAGGCTCTCCGTTAATCGTCAGATAGTTGCCCTGCCAGCCCACGCGGGGTCCCCGCGCGACCACATGCTCATCCCAGATGCAAAAAGCCGTGTGGACGGTGTCCAGCCGTCTCCTCCCCTGCCACATCTGCGCCTCTACCGGGAAGAAATCCCCCTTCAGTCCCCTGGTATTTACCTCTCCCTCCACCGTTTGCGTTTCGCCCGGTTGAAGGGTGAGATTGCGCCGTAAGATGTTACGCCCCGACACCTTCAGCACTACCTGCACGCTGGCAGGTTTCTTCCCAAAGTTCGCCACATCCACGCTGACTCGCGCCACCTCGCCCCGCTCGTAACAGGCGAAGTCGGTGCGCAGGCTGTGCAGGTACACCTTTTGCACGAGGCGATCGACCACCCCTTGAAGCAGTCGCTCGCGAGCTGCGTCACCCAGCAGAAGCGGCTCGCCCGAAGTCACCCCACTGAACGCCCAGCTGGAGCCTCTGTACACGCCCGTGAAGTTATGCAAGATGCTCAGCGCAGTGCCTCGCAGGTTGCCCTTAGCGTCGGTCGCCTCCAGCACCGGTATCCACCGCCGGTATACGGGCGGAAACACGGGGTTATTGTCGCCAATCAGTCCGCTGGCGGAGAACCCCTTCAGCGGCTGGGCAAAGCGCAGGTTGACGGGGGAATCGGCAAAGTCGCCGGTGGTCCTGACCTGTACCGCGTCCTCCAGCAGGAAGGCGGGGTCAAACACGCCAATCTGCTCCCGCGTGAAGGTCATGGCATCGCCGGGCGTGCCGTAACGTGTGTTGATGCGGATGCCTTCCCCGTCTCCGCGATTATGCTCCTCAGCGGTAACAGCCTGAGCGACATCCACCCACCCTTTGCCATCCCACAGCACCGGGCGGTCAAAGGCATAGCCGTCGGTAGAGAGAAAGCTTCCGCCCGCCTTCAGGTAGTCCAGAAAAGCCTCTCGCGCCTGCAGGGGGAAGAACTCGCCGCAGGGCAGTATCACCGCGTCGAACCGCTGGGGGTTCAGCACCTGTTTATCGGCAAAATCCCCAGCCTGCAGGACTGTGACGCCGTATCCCGCCTGACGAAGGCTCCGGGCAATCTGCTGGGGAGGATGTGCTGTGCGCCTGCCGTCGGGCAGTGGTTCTCCCATGTCCAGCACGGCAATGCTCCCGCGCTCTCCCTGTTCAACCTGCAAGTTTGGGGTGACCGGCAGGGGTGCGGCGCTGGTCCCTTCTCGAACCTCCCATTCCATTCCGTCCACGCTGACCTCCAAATCGCCGAAGTTACAGCCGATAAGCATCCTGTCCGCCGAGGTGATTTCGCGCGTGCGTTTGCCGCGCCCGTCAAACAGGAAACCGCTGATAGGCAGGGTAACGCGGTTCCATCCTGCGGGCAAATCGCTGATGGGCTTGGCGCCCACCGTCACCTGCTGGAGCCACATATCGCCATCAGGTTCTATCAGCCAGATGTGCATTCGGGCGGAGGGCACGGCGTGATGGACATATACCCAGAAGCGAAGCGCCGCCGCGTTGGGCGGCACGAAGCAGGAACCGACGACATTGCCCCAGTGCGGTGGAGCATCACGATAGAGCAGACGTAAAGCCGACCTGCCCTCTTTCACCGAAGCGGTATCCGCCTGCACCACCACAACGACGCCGCCGTCAGGATGAGGCTTCCATTGCGAGGAGTCTTCAAAGTCATGCAGAGGCACTGCACGGGCAAGAGTGCAGGAAAGGGCGAGTATACACCACAGCGCGCGCACCAGACGTCCTCCCCTCTGACTGATGATAGTTCTCACTTCGCGGGAGGGCGAAGGGTTCCTGCAAGGGTGTCAGTAGGAGGACGCTTCATCCCGCGAACAGATTGACAAACCTGACAAACAAGCGCATAATATTAAGTGGAATCTGAACCCCGGTCCGTCCGGGTAGTAGGATTCCTCCGGGGGTAGATGATACCCCCTTTTCTTTTTCAAATCCGTACGATGCCGTCGGGGTCGTTTGCAGAGGCGTGAAGGCATAGAATGGGTTTTAGCCTAGTGAAGTAGGTGTGTCCCCCCTTCTTTTTCATATAGGCGTTAGGCTCCAGATGTTGGTACAGTAGGTACGCGGCTAAATCCGCCGCCTGGACAAAATAGTTATGCGCCGAGTCTCTAAAAGGTGGATCCTCTATCACATATCGCAGGGGTAAATTGCGAAAGCCTGGTCCGTATGTTGGTTGATTAGGAATAGGGTTATAGCGCCTTAGTTTGCGCAGGAGACGGACAAGCTTCTTATCATCAGTGTGGTCGCATAAGATAATCCCCCGCTCGTCGGGGTTGTTAGGACCTGGAAAATTGTGGTTGGAAACGGTATTTTCAAATCTCTGAACAAGCGCTGTCCATGCCTTCTCGAACACATCGTAGGTAGCTGACTTCCCCTGTTTGTCTACCACCACGTTAATGAGGCCCAGGTCTGTCATGGAAGCCAGCTGGTCAGCGAACGCTCTTATCATCGCAAGCCTATCGTAGCGTTTGATCCTTACTAACTCGCCAGGACGATTGATAAAGGCAGAGGCGTGGAACTCTTCTCGCAAGCGTAGACCAAACTTCTGCCTCAGGTATCGGCGAAAATCTATCAATTGCTCAAGATATACCTGCCATCTCAGCTCATGAACTACCAATCCAGTAAGCACAAAATAGCGAGTTGGACTGTTCTGCAAACCGCAGTCCCCGCTTTCATCTACGTACATCAAATACATTCTATCGCCTCTTCGCTTCCTGTAATGTGTCGCATCACCTCTTAGTGTCCTGGCACGCTCTGTCCCACCAGAGGCTCCAGCATGATGGTCTCGGTCTCGTCGTCGTAGGCGATGACCTCGCCGTAGCGCCCCCACTCGATGATGGTGTTGAGCTGCTTCTCCGCGTCGGCGGGAGGAAGCTCCAGCTCGATGGCGGCGCGCACCACGTCGCGCTTCAGGCTCTGGTTCTCCGCCAGATGAAGCATGTTAATCAGCCACTGGAAAATGGGCAGCCGCCGGATACGGGTGGAGAAAATCTCCTTGCGCGTCAGGATGCTTGCTTCGCTGAAGGTCTCGCCCAGCGGGGTCAGCATCACGTCACCCTGCCCAACGCGCACGAACCCCAGCAGCTCCGCCGTGTCAATCAGCCTCAACACCAGGTCCGAGTCCGCGCCGAAGTCCTCGGTCAGCTGATAGATGTCATAGGTAGGCTGAGAGGACTCCGCCAGGTGTTCCAGCAAGCCAACGAGGTCGCTGATTTGAATCTGCGGTAGCCATCGCGTGATGCCCGGCTTGCCGGGCGCCGTACCGATTTCCACCGGTTCGGGCTGGGTTTGACCAGCAAGGATAGCATAAATCTGGTCGATCAGCTTCAGGAACTGTGGCGACTTGCGATGGCGCGGCTGAGGCATATCCACGTTCACCTCAGCTATCACCCGTCCGGGTGAAGTGCCCATGATAATCAGGCGGTCTGCCATCTCGGCTGCTTCCTCGATGTTATGCGTTACCATCAGGATGGCCTTGGTGGGGATTTTACCGTCAAGCCACAGTTCCATCAGCTCGCCGCGCAGTGCTTCGGAGCTGAGCACGTCCAGCGCGGAAAATGGCTCATCCAGGCACAACAGCTCGGGTTCCACAGCCATCGCCCGCGCAAAGCCGACCTTCTGGCGCATCCCCCCCGACAGCTCGCGCGGGTAGGCGTTCTCGAAGCCGTCCAGCCCCACACGGTCCAGCAGGTCCAGGGCGCGCGCGGTGCGAATCTTGGGCGGAACCCCTCTCGCCTTCAGCGCGACCTCCACGTTCTCCTGCACCGATAGCCATGGAAACAGGGCAAAGGTCTGAAACACGATGCTGGCATGGGGATTGACCCCTCGCAGCTCCTCCCCGCGATAGCGAATGCGCCCTTCCGTAGGGCGCTGCAGTCCCGTGATCAGGCGCAGCAGAGTACTCTTGCCACAACCTGACGGACCGAGTAGACAAACAAACTCTCCCTCGCTGATAGTCAGGTTGATGTCCTGCACCGCATAAAAGCGTTTCCTGCCAGTAGCGTATACCTGGCTGACATGTTCTAGTTCCACAAGGGTCTTTCCGTTGGTCATCTCTCTACTCCATCCGGTAACGTGATGCGGCGATACGGTACAGCCGTCTCCAGAGCAGGCGGTTGACAAGAACCACCGTGGTAATCATCGTCAACGTGGACGCCAGAAGTAAAGGAAAATTTCCCTGCGCGGTGCTGTAGGCAATCAGGTCGCCCAGTCCCGTCACGCGCAGGGTGCGTCCACCGAACTCCACGTATTCTGCCACAATGCTGGCGTTCCATGCGCCACCGCTGGCGGTAATCGCTCCCGTAATCAGATACGGGAACAGCGCGGGCAAAATCAGCACGCGCCACTTCTGCCAGCGGTTCAATCCCAGAAGGGTGACGGTAAAGCGCAGCTCCTGCGGGATGGACATGGTACCCGCAATGACGTTGAACAAAAGATACCACTGGGTGCCCGTCAACATCAGCATAATCGCAGCGACGTTCAGTCCGCCGGGCAGCTGTGCCAGCATCAGCACGAATACCGGGAACAGCGCCGTCGCCGGAATCGAAGCCGCAATCTGCACCAGCGGTTGCAGCCGAGAAGCCAGACGAGTGTTCATGCCGATGTACACTCCCAGCGGCACCGTCCAGCAAAGAGCGATTGCCAGCGAAGTGAACACGCGCAGAGCAGTCGTCACCACGCCCTGCAGGATGGCGAACCACTGCCCGATTTCCACCTGTGCCAGCAGGTGTAGTGAGCGCAGGACGCTATAAGCAATCAGTATCAGCGCAACGAGCATAAAGAGTTTCCACGCGGTGTCTCCACGCTGAGGACGTTCGGAAATCCGTTCGGGTTGGAACGGCCAGACCCGCAGGGTCCATGCATCGATGCGCTCGCTGATGCGCTCCCAGAAAACAGAGACCCTCTCGGACAGCTTCGACGAGCGCAGCACATCGTAGAACCAGGAGCTGGCGTGTGTCTCCTGTTCTACCATCTCCAGCTTGAACTTCTCACTCCACGCCACCAGCGGACGCCACACCAGCTGGTCGAGCAGGACAATCACCAGCACCAGCGTGCCCAGCCCCCACAGGATGGCGGGAATATTTCCCTGATGTGACGCCTCGCGCAGATAGGCACCCAGTCCGGGCAGGCGATAGTCGCGCTCGCCAACGGTGAAAATCTCCGCTGCCATCAGGAAGAACCAGCCGCCCGCCCAGCTCATCATGCTGTTCCAGATGAGCCCGATGGCGCCGAATGGTAGTTCCAGCTTGCGAATCTTCAGCCACCAGTTCATGCGGAAAATCTCCGCCGCCTCGCGCAGCTCCTTGGGCAGGGTGGTCAGCGACTGGTACCACGAGAAGGTCATATTCCACACCTGGCTGGTGAAGATAAGCACGACGGACGCCAGCTCCGCAGCGAACCGCTCGGGCATAACTGCGCTCAGCCCCAGCAGAACCACCGGTAGAAACGACAGTATCGGCACGCTCTGCAGAACGTCCAGCGTGGGAAGCAGGATCTGCTCTGCCCGCCGACTGCGCGCTGCCGCATAGCCATACACCAGCGTGAACATCAGCGATAACAGGTAAGCCGCCCCCATCCGCAGGACGGAACGGAACGCATAATACGGCAGTGCTGAGGGTTCCAGCACAATGTTCGGTCCTCGTACCGCCTCGGGGGCATGAAACCCAAAATGAACCCCCAGATACAGCAATGCCGTGATGGTCAACAACACAAAGGCATCGCTCCACCGAAATTCGCGGGTTGTTTGCTTGAGCTCGTAGATTGGCGCTTTCAGGTAGTGCATCGGCAAAGATTCCTTTCAAGGTGGAACGGCTTTCTAAAAAAGCGGGTGCAATGCCAGATTACCAGATTATTATACATGGCAGGAAGGGGCAAAGACAAGCAAAATCTTCTAAAGTGCGGTGTTGCTTGCGGTAAGTGCAACACTCGCCTGCTCTGAGGGGTCATAGCACAGAGGAAGGATGAGAGCCTTACTGACCATAGCCCTGCTGGTCATCAGCCTGGGTGCAGGCTACGCCCTGGCACAGCAGTCTGCTCGCCCTCTGCCCAAATGGAAACAGGAGTTTCAGCGTGCCCGGCAGGTGTGGGATAAGGGAGAGGCGGAGCGTGCACTGGCGGTGCTGGAAAAGGCATTTGCTCTGGCGCCAGACGACACCGCGCGCGCCCAGATTGCCTTCCGCTATGCCGACTGGAGCCACCAGCTGGGACAGTACGACACGGCAACGCGCTGGTACAGCAAGTGCATCACCCTGTCGCCGCCGGGTTCCGACCTGATCCGTCGCGCCCGAGAGGGTCTGAACGCTTTGCCTCGCGCCCGCCCGGTGCCAGCCTATCCCGTGCCGCCCGCAACCACCGTGCCCCCATGGACGCCAGCTCCAGCTGATGAAGTTCGCATGTTCCCATCGCTGGCTGTGCTGTTTGCGGTGTCCCTGCTGGTGTTGCTGATGCTTCTGCAGTGGGCAAGCGGCTGGAGGCGTGAGGCGTTCTTCGCGCAGGTGGTGCTCAGCACATTGCTTGCCGGGGCGGTAACCATGATGGTCCCCCTTGGCGTAATCCTGCTGAGCCAGCGGTTTTCGCCCCAGCCCGACGACTGGGTAGCGGGAATACTGACCATCGGCAGTATCGTCTGCATGGCGTTCGCCGCCCGCACCTGGCAGCAGGGACAGCTACTACGTGCCACCCCCCTCACCCGTCTGAGAAGCGCATCACACGGCTTTTTGAAAGTGCGCGGAGTGGCTGAAGCCGCATTCGGCGTGCTCACCAGCCAGGTCGGCAACATCTCCGGGATTTACCTGAGCGAGATTTCCCAGCGCTACGTGCGCCGCACCGAGACCTATTACGACTCGCAGAGCAAACGCTGGAAGACGCGCACCGTTCACCGGTGGGAGACCATCTACAGCTTCACACAGGGCGTAAACTTCCTGCTGGACGACGGCACGAGCAAAGCCATCGTGGAGGTGGATGGGGCGGAGTTCTATCCTGAACACGTGGCGCTGTTTTACAACTATCGCCCGGTGCGCTCGTTTCGCTGGTTCGCCAGCGTGGGTGACGTGCGCACCACAATACGATACATCCCGCCGAACGCGACGGTGACCGTCTGGGCACGATACTATGAACGCGACCTGCCCGGCACCGAGCGCGACGAGATGCGCCTGCAGTACGACCGCTTCCACAAATGCATGGTGGTGCTGGAAGGCAATGAAAGTAAGGTGTACACAACGCGCTCGGGCACAGGGCTTGCGCTGGCGGTGCTGGGGGTGCTGATGCTTCTGGGGGTGATTTTCATCCTGCTGAACCCAGGCGCCGTTTCGGGATACATCAACACCTATTAAGAGGAGGTTCAACGTCATGGCAGGCATTTCAACCTTAGCGATTGTGCTGTTCATCATCGGAGGCGTGCTGGTGATATGGGTCATCGCCGCCTACAACAACCTGGTGCACCTGCGCGGACAGGCTCAGCGGGCATGGGCAAACGTGGACGTGGTGCTCAAACAGCGCTGGGACCTGATCCCCAACCTGGTGGAGACGGTGAAAGGCTATGCCCAGCATGAACGGCAGATGCTGGAGCGCATTGCCGAACTGCGTGCGGTGGCACTGGGCGCTAAAGACCGCAAGGAGCGCATTCAGGCGGAACAGGAAGCCTCGCGCCTGCTGGGCAACATCATCGTGTGGGGCGAGAACTATCCCGAGCTGAAGGCGAACGAAAACTTCCTGCAGCTCCAGCGCACGCTGGCGGACCTGGAGGAGCAAATCGCCGACCGCCGCGAGCTGTACAACGAAGCCGCCACGAATTACAACGTGTACCAGAAGACCTTCCCAGCGGTGCTGGTGGCGCAGAGCGTCTGGGCGGCAGAGATGCCCCTGTTCGAGGCGGCTCCCCAGGAGCGAGAAGTGCCAAAAGTGCAGTTTTAGAAACTGAGGGCAGGACACGAGTCAGGCAAGCAGGTGTACCTACTGAAGCAAGCTTCAGCACCAAAGATGTTTTTTAAGACAACCTTGCGATTGGAAATCGCAGGCTACACAAAACGAAACCTGCT
>FMJZ01009742.1_pt1 | contig 13416 bp, 10 predicted proteins | sample 1987881 | NCBI WGS metagenome assembly FMJZ01 (sample SAMEA4378227, study PRJEB15110) | soil metagenome | biome: soil; feature: Field; material: Soil | place: India | collected 2015-03-11 | depth 0 m | reverse complement strand
AGTGCCACAACCCCAGCGCTGTTCGCCATCGCTCCCCCAAGGGAAGGTCCATAACTGGGACTGTCCCTAGAGAATGGCCGGGCCCTGTGATAGCGCAATCCATGATGACGAAAAGCAAAGTCCTCGCTTTTCCGGTGCTTCTTGAGGAGTTGCAAACGTTGCGACGTCAAGGAAAGCGCATCGTGTTTACCAACGGCTGTTTCGATCTCTTGCACCCTGGACACGTTCGCTATTTGCGCGCCGCTCGGGAGCTCGGCGATGTGCTTGTGGTTGCGATCAACAGCGATGCTTCAGTGCGCCGCATCAAGGGCCCAAAACGTCCGCTGGTTCCTGCTCAAGACCGAGCAGAGCTCCTCGCTGCACTCGAAATGGTCGATTACGTGACGATTTTCGACGAGGACACGCCCCTTGACCTCATCGAGAAAATTGCGCCCGACGTGCTGGTCAAAGGTGGGGACTGGCCACCGGACACCATCGTGGGCGCATCGGTGGTTCAGGCGCGCGGGGGAGTGGTGCGCTCGGTCCCCTACGCCGCAGGCTATTCGACTTCTGGCTTGGTGAAACGAATTTTAGAGCGCGAGCGGGAGTGTGGCGTCCCCTCTACCAGGTAAGGACGGACGCCGGGCAGCCACCGTGCCAACCACCGCACGCGTTGGCGAGCACGCATGGTCTAGTGTTCATGGCGACTTGCCCTATTCTGCGGGGCCGCCAGACACGTTGCTGCCGCGTCTTCGGTACGGACCGTGTGGTTGGAGCCCACGGGGTTACAGGAGCAAAGTCATACCCACTTGCATGGCAAACCCCATGTCCCCAGCCAATTTGATTTTTCCCTGCATAAAGGCAGCTTGGGGATCGAGCTTACCGTGTTGGATCTCGGCAACAGCGCTCATAGGCAGAGTAATGGTTACCCGAGCTTCCCCTTCCTTTGGGGCATCGCCAAACACGATGAGGCAACTCCAGTCTCCCCCTTCGAGGCCCGTTAGGACGAAACGGACACTCCCCATTAGCGTTTTGATCCGATCGAGTCGCGACTTTCCCAAGGGGCGGCGTGGATCGGTGCCGAAGGGAATGGATAGGCCCGTAGCGAAACGAGCCCACTGCTCCGGAGTTTGCACAATGGTCATCACCGGGGGATGGGTGGGCTCACTCTCGATGCGCATTTGCCCCGAGGAAAAGTTCGCATAGCGAACGATGGGTTCGGGCCCCTGGATCTCCCAGGCAATCGTGCCCTCAGCGGCTTGCAAGTCGGCCAACTGTCGCTCGATCTCGACTCGGCGTTTCTCCAACTCTTTCACTTGCTCGGCAAAGCGAGGGGCAATGTGTCGGGTGAGAAACTCTTCCAAGCTAGGAACTTGAACCGCATCCGCACTCATCTTCTCGATCCTCCCTTTACAAGACAGCGTGTTGTCGCTACGCAGCTTGCCCGCGCGAGGTTAACGATATGGCCCGGAGCTGCGAGATTTGCGGAAAGCATCGTTCGGTCGGCCACAATGTCAGTCACGCAAACAATAAAACCAAGCGAACGTGGCAGCCGAACTTGCAACGAGTTCGTGCACAAGTCAACGGCGGTGTGCGTCGGCTACGCGTGTGCACCCGCTGCTTGCGCTCCGGCCGCGTGCTGAAAGCGCCGGTGCGTTCCGTCACGTTGTAAACCTCGAGCAAGCCAGCTTCGCACGCGCGGTGAGCCCGGACTCGTACCGGCATGGCGAAGGCCGTGCGCTGTTGGTGCGTCGCGTGTAGCCAGTGCAGGGTCTCGACGCCTTGGTGCGTAGCCCCGTTCGGAGCAGCGGGCGAGGCCTACCCGTCGCAACACGACGCTCTCAGTAGGCTCGACTGCACAGGTAGCCTGACGGGCGTCTTTTCATGCTACACCAGGGCGGATTGGCCCTGGCCGTTGTGCACGCTTTTGATCTGCATTGGGGTGGAGCCCAAGGACTCTAGGCGTGCTTAAGCCTGACGGTAGGCTTGCCCGCCTAGCCGAGGGTCCGCCGCTCAGCGCCACCGTCTTGATCACGTCATCAATGTACGAGCGCACCAATGGAAGGATGGAAAGCAAAAGAACATGCGTCTGGGCCTATCGCCCCTGTGACGCATCCTCTCACCACAGCACGAAGGCTGCTCGGTGGGTCGAGCCGCAATGCGCCTACCGTTGCCTCCTTCTAGCCCACGGAGCCAAGTGGTGTTACCGTGAGGCGCATGCCCGACTACCGTCGTCGCGCGACCAAGGAGGCCATGAGCCTCCGTTTCGATTTCCACGGGGTCTTGTTAGGGGAGGGAGGGGCCGAAGCTCGCCTCGTCGCCGAGATCAACGAACTGCAAAACCGTTTGGGGTCCGCCCACGAAGAGCTTTCGGCTCGGCGTCGTGCAGGAGAGCTTCCCTTTCTGGACTGGGTTCACGATCGGGAGGGTTTGGCTCTGGTCAAGGACCTTGCCGAGGAGGTGCGGCAATATGCCAAAACGCTCGTGGTCGTGGGTGCCGGTGGGACCGCTTTAGCGGCACAAACTTTGGTCCGCGCGGCGCCACCGGGCTCGGTCCGTGTACTTTTTGCTGACTCCATTGACCCGGACCTTTTGGGACCGCTGTTGGACCAGCTCGATCTCACCACCACCGTGTTCAACGTGATCAGTAAATCGGGAGAAACGCCCGAAACCTTGGCGCAGTTCCTCGTCATCCGGGACCTACTCCTCCGGCACTTGGGTGGGGTGGACTATACCCGACACCTCGTAGTCACCACGGATGCAGACCAAGGAGCATTGCGGCAGATCGTGCACGATGAAGGGTTTCGGTCTGTGCCCATTCCGCCTGGGGTGAGCGATCGCTTTGCCGCACTCAGCCCAGCCAGTTTCTTTCCGGCTGCGGTTGCAGGGATACGGGTCGACGAGGTCATTGCCGGAGCCGTGTGGATGGATACGCGTTGCCAAGATCCCGATGTTTGGCACAACCCCGCGCTGCTCCTGGCTGCCTCGCTCTATCTCGCGCACACTGGACACGCCTTACAACACGTCCTCTTTCTCCCGTTTTGCCGCCAGTTGGAACCCCTTGCCCAGTGGAGCTCGGAGCTCTTGGTGGAGGCGGTGCAAAAGTCTCGCGGCAACTCCTCTGTTTACCCAGCAGTGACGTGGTTTCCCCATTCGCAGCGGGCAGCCGATCCTTACCTCATGGCGCAGCTTCTCCTGGAGCGGCCCAATGACACCGTAGCGATTCTTCTGTCCGCCGCTGACCATGGTCGCGAGCTCTCGATTGCGGCCGCATACCAGGATCTCGAGGCGGTTGGTTATCTTGGCAGCAAGGGGCTCGGGCAAATGCTCGAGCAGAGCGAGCGGGCTCTCGAGGCACTCCTACGCCGGCACGGCCGGTGGCACATTTTAGCCCGTTGGCCTGCTGTGAATCCGTTTACGTTGGGGCAGTGGGTGCATGCCCTGGAAGTGACCACTTTGTACCTGGCCCATCTTTTCCAAGTCGAACTATGGGCTCAGCCTGCAGCGGATGCCTGCCGGCGCTTGCTCTATGGGGCTCTCGGGCGTAAAGGATTCGAAGCTCAGGGAGACGAGGTGGCAAGCCTCGTTGCCGTGAGGCGCAAAGAATGGGTCCTGTGAGGAAAGCAGTTGGGGGCAAATCCGTCCGTTCGATCCGATGAACGAACAAGCACCGCTGGCGCGTAAACTGGAGGACAGGCAAGAGGGGCTGGCGCCGGGAGAGCGCCGCGTGGTGGTGCTGCCTCCGGAAGTCGCCGACAAGATTGCTGCGGGCGAAGTGGTGGAACGGCCAGCTTCCGTGGTCAAGGAGCTCGTTGAAAACGCGCTGGATGCGGGGGCAAAAAACATTCGGGTAGAACTCGAGGAAGCGGGACTTGGGCTCATTGCGGTCATCGACGATGGGGAGGGAATGAGCCGCGAGGATGCGGTATGCGCGTTTCAGCGACACGCCACGAGCAAGGTACGCACGCTTGCGGACCTCGAACGGATCACCACACTGGGCTTTCGAGGCGAGGCATTGGCCAGCATCGCTGCGGTTTCGACGACCACGCTTTGTACACGTCGGCGCGAGGATCTGGTTGGCACCCGCGTCGTTCTGGAAGGTGGTAAGCTTCTCGAGGTCAGCGAAATCGGGGGCCCACCAGGAACGCGTGTGGAAGTCGTTGGCCTTTTTGCCAACGTGCCAGCAAGGCGAAAATTTTTAAAAGCGCCAGCAACGGAAGTGGGGCAAGTGAGCGAACAACTCACCCGCATGGCGCTGGCCTGGCCGAACGTAGCCTTCGAATTACGGCATGGCCGGAGGGTGCTCCTCCATTTCCCCCAAACGGCACGATTCGAAGAGCGGCTCGCGCAAGTGTTTGGCCGTGACCGTGCGGCAAGTTTCCTCGATTTCGAAGCGGAGGCTAGCGTGGGTCGGGTGCGTGGGTACTTGAGCCCCTCGCACTTTAGCCTTCCCTCGCCAAGGCAGATTTTCACCTACGTCAACCACCGTTACGTGCGCGACAAGCTCGTCACCCATGCCCTGCTCGCTGGGTACAGCACTCTACTCATGACGGGCCGCTACCCGTTAGCGGTTTTGTTCCTGGAACTTGCCCCTACCGAGATCGACGTCAACGTTCACCCGGCCAAGCTCGAGGTTCGCTTCCGGCGCGGAGGAGCCGTCCACGAACTCATCAGCCGCAGCGTGCAGGAGCGGCTGCGGGCGCAGTTGCCACCGTTGGGGAGTGGCTTGTCGGAGGGAGACAAGCCGAAACTCGAGTTCGCCAGTTTGCCGCAAATCGAACCGCTGCCGCTCGGGCCTCCTGAGTCGACACAAAGGGAAGGCGGGGCGGTGCCGCAGTGGGTCTTGGAGGTACCGTGGCGCAGCCCCTCGCAGCCACCGTCCTCAGCAACGCTGGCTCCACCGCAGGCGCGGCCAAGCTTTGCACAGCTACGGGTCGTCGGCCAAGTCTTTGAGGGATATCTCGTGTGCGAAGGCCGGGATCAGTTCGTTCTTGTGGACCAGCATGCCGCCCACGAACGAGTGGTGTTCGAGCGCTTGCGATCCTCGTACGCCCGCGGGCCGCTGCCACGGCAGCAGTTGCTGATGGGGGCCGTGGTCCCGCTCGATGCACGAGCCGCGGCGCGCCTTGTGGAATACGGAGAAGAGGCCGAACGCCTTGGTTTCGAGGTGGAGGCGTTTGGAATGGATGCGGTCATTGTGCGCGCTGTCCCGGCGCTACTAGCACACCTGGATCCGGCACAACTGGTGCGCGACTTGGCAGAGGAGCTGGTAGAAGTCGAGCGTCCCGAAGGGCTCGCGCGCGCTGCGGAGCGAGTGTTCGCCCGCATGGCGTGCCACACCGCGGTACGTGTGGGCCAAAGCCTCGGGGTGGACGAAATTCGCGCACTTTTACGTGCCATGGACGAAATCGATTTTGCCGCTCACTGCCCCCATGGCCGCCCGGCCTTTTTGGTTTGGCCGCGAAGCGAAATCGAACGGATGTTCCGCCGGATTTGAACTTTAGAGACGTGACGGAGGCACACTCTCGAACTGTCCAGGCCGGCTTGGATCCGCTCGCCCGCTTGGACCCAGCACAAAGGGTTTTTGTTTATCCAGCTTGGGGGCGCCTTGCGCTCAGCCTTTTGCTCTTCTGGCGCTGGATTGGCGTGTGGTGGGTGAGCCTTCTCGTGCTTTTGGCGTCCGATCCGCCGGTTACCCCTCCCCTGCTCCTCCGCCTGGTCGCCATAGGGATCGTCGTGCCGTTCATCCTAGAGATGGTTCTTCGTCGCGCTTATCGGGCGCGCACCTTTAGCGAGCCCGAAACCTTGAGGATTGCATTTCGCTCCGAGGAATTGGAAATCCCGCGCGCTCACATTGCGGCGGTAAGGCCGTGGCGTGTGCCGTTGCCCGGCCCCGGCCTTGCCCTGCTTCTACCCGGCGGGAAGTTGTTGCGCGAGAGGATCGAAGTCCCTTCGCCCCGATCCTGGGCAAAACTCCACGGTCTTCCATTGGAAGAAGGCTCACGCGCCACCGCCGCTACCCTCGCCTTTGCCGACGCCCGCGCCGCCAGCCAGCCTTGGCGCTGGTATCACTACGCGGCAAAGTTTTTTGTCTTCGGCCTCATACCGGGAGCTCTTCTCTTCCAAGTTCACCAGCGCATTGCTTACGGAAGCGTACTCGGGGAGTACTATCTTCGGGGTCTTTTAGCCTACCTCCGTACCTGGGCTGTCTACTACGGAACCGTGGTCATTTACCTGTTGCTGTTTGCAGGCCTTCTCCGCTCTGCGCTCGAGGTTTTGCTGTGGTTCGCTGCGCAAACTCACCCCCAACGTGCGATCCCGGGTCGGCGGGCGGGAGAGCGCCTTGTCCACTTCGTGTACTACTTGGGGGTGCTCCTGTTGCTCGCTCTTCGCTTCTCTGGCTGCGGATGAAGGCAGCGGGGCGCTAGCTCCCGGCCAATAGAAGCGCAGGAAAGCCGGAGAGGATGAACTGGAAAAGAAGCTCCCCCAAAGACAAATGGGACTTGGAGCCACGAGCGAACTCGTTCTGTGGCTTTTTTTCCCTTTCTCGATCGGACCGGGTACCTTGACGGCCTTGCCGGAAGCGTCGCGTATATCGGAGCCCCTGCAGCACCGCTCACGCGAGTAGGCAGAGTCATCACCTTAGAAAACTCGTTATAAAACCCGACTTCAAAAGCTCCGTTGCTCTTCCCTCATTGCCCTCGGGCAAATGGATTTTAACGCCGGCACCGTTCGAGCAAGGGGCCACTGGCCGTCGGGGCACGAATCCCGGAGGTCCCGAGGGAGCACCATAAAGCAGGGGTGGCCGTGACCTTACAAACCCGGGGGAACAGCTCCTGTGCCGACCATCCCGGCTGAATGCTACGAGAACTTTCTTCCGGCGGCGTCACGGAGAAAGGTCTTCGAGAAGCGTGTTGGCCGGGTCATTTTCCTTACCCCGACGACAAACAAACCTCGGTGATGGGGAACGCCTTCCAGCAGGCAAGTCCCGCCCAAAGCGTCGTTTAACCTGGAAGTGGTCGTGGGACCCCCGGTTCTCTTTGGGTGGGGCGGCCTACCCCCCTCGCATTTTGACCGCGTTTTCGCGAAAAGAGGCGGTGCGGGTGCGGCGCGGTGCTCCCAGCATCGGGGCACGCCACGCCAGGGTTCGACAACCGCGCCCGCGTACGCGAGGCAGAAAAGGAGGTAGTTGATGTCCCAGTATCGACCGATGACCGAAGAGGAACTGCGCGAGAGAGTCCGGCGCCTCAAGGCAGAGTATCCGCCAGACAAAGTGGACATGTACACCTTTCGTGGCGCCCAGTACGATCACGGACTTGCTTGGGTGCACTTTCCCGAAGGGTACGGCGGATTGGGGATCAACCCGAAGCTGCAAGCCATCGTTGCCGACGAACTGCGTAGAGACGTGCATACGGTGTACGACGACTTGGCGGTGAACCCCATTGGCATCGGGATGGGTGCTCCCACGCTGATGACTTACGGTTCGGATGAGCTCAAGCGCGCCTTGCTGCGCAAATGCTTTACCGGCGAAGAAATTTGGTGTCAGCTTTTCAGTGAACCAGGGGCAGGTTCCGACGTGGCCGGTCTCGCTACGCGAGCTGTACGCGACGGAGATGACTGGATCGTCAATGGCCAGAAGGTGTGGACCACGCTGGCCCACGTTGCCAAGTGGGGGCTGCTCGTAGCGCGCACCAACCCCGACGTTCCGAAGCACGAAGGGCTGTCGTACTTTCTTTTGGATATGCAGTCCCCGGGCGTCGAAGTCCGCCCGCTTTACCAAATCACGGGGGAGGCTGAGTTCAACGAGGTGTTTTTAAACGATGTCCGGATTCCCCATCGCTATATGCTGGGGAAGGAAGGGCAAGGCTGGCAAGTGGCCATTACGACCCTCATGAACGAGCGCACAGCCTTGGGCGGGGGCTCGACCCAAAAAGGAGGCGGGCCCATTCAAGTGCTCATGCAAATCTGGGCGGCGCGGCCTCCCAAACGGCACAAACCTGCGGAAGCTGCCGTTTTGCGAGATCGGATCACGCGCCTTTACATCGAATCCGAGCTCCTGCGACTCACTGCCTTGCGAGCACGGGAGATGATGCGAGCGGGAAACCCGGGACCAGAAGGCTCTGTCGGGAAACTGGCGCAAGCCGAGCTTTACAAAAAGATTTGGGAGTGCACCATGGACGTACTTGGTGAGGAAGCGCTGGTGTACGAACCTGGGTACACCTTGCGCCGGCCCTCCCAAGAAGAACGGCGCGATAAAGTGCTGCTCGCCAAGTATCAGTTCTTGCGTTCGCGGGCGAATTCCATCGAGGGAGGCACCTCCGAGATCATGCGCAACATTCTCGGCGAGCGCGTGCTGGGGCTGCCCGGAGAGCCGCGAACGGACAAAGGCATTCCCTGGAAAGACATCCCCCGTGGCGGATGATGCCTAGGGCTTCCGATCGATCGTACTCTGTTGAGCAAGGAGAATCTTATGGATTTCGCATTCACTCCAGAACACGAGGAACTGCGGCAAACAGTTCGTCGCTTTTTGCAAGACCGGTCCGACGAGGCCACGGTCCGCCGCCTCATGGTCACGGACGATGGGTTCGACCGTGGAACATGGAAGCAGTTGGCTGAGCAACTCGGACTGACCGCCCTTATCGTTCCCGAAGAGTTCGGCGGGAGTGGCCTAGGCCCCGTGGAACTGGCCATCACACTCGAGGAAATGGGCCGATTTTTGTTTTGCGCCCCGTATCTTTCGACGGCGGCATTAGCCGTGACCGTGCTGCGGGAAGCAGCAAACGATGCGGCCAAGCAAGAGTTGCTGCCGGCGATTGCAAAAGGGGAAAGAATCGTTGCCTTGGCCCTCGCCGAGGCGCCAGGGCTTTGGGAGCCAAGTGATGTGCGCATGAAGGCCCGAGAAGTTGGAGGCCGTTGGACCCTGACGGGGGAGAAAACGGCCGTGATCGATGGTCAAACTGCCGACGACTTCTTGGTGGTAGCACGAAGCTCGCAAGGTTTGTCGTTGTTCCGCGTCCGCGCCGAGGCCGATGGTTTGCAACGCGAACCCCTGCCCACCTTGGACCTCACCCGCAAACTCGCCCGAGTGCGCTTTCGGAAAACGCCCGCCGAACCGATTGCAGCCGCGCCCGACGTTCAACCACAACTCGAACGTGCCTTTTTGCTCGGGCTCGTTGCTTTGGCCGCAGAGCAAGCGGGTGGGGCGCAGCAGTGCCTCGATCTATCCACCCAACACGCCAAAACTCGTTGGCAGTTTGGCCGCCCTATTGGGTCTTTTCAGGCCATCAAGCATCGCTGTGCCGACATGCTGGTAGCGGTGGAGTTCGCCAAATCGGCTGCCTATCATGCTGCGTTTCGGGCTCAGGAGGGCGACGAGGCCGAGCTGCCCGTTGCCGCACGCATGGCCAAGGCGTACTGTTCGGATGCATTTTTCCAAGTCGCCAACGATACCATCCAGGTGCACGGCGGTATGGGCTTCACCTGGGAACACCCGGCACACTTGTACTTCAAGCGAGCGAAAAGCAGTGCCCTGTTGTTCGGGGACTCGGTGCACCACCGCGATCGACTCGCCACACTCATTGGCGTCTGAACTATCTCGCAAGCGGGCGCGCCGTCAGGAGGCGGAAAAATCCCACGCGGCGCGCCCCGCGGTGAGCAAAGCAAGAAGTGCAAGCAAGCCCACGACCAAGGGCCGGTAGTGTTTTGCGCCATAACGCTCGAACCCCCACCGCCCGACATTGACCCCTAGCAGCGATGGCAGCAGCCACAGCGCGGCGTTCATCCACACCGTGTGCGTGAGGAGCCCCATCGCTCCCATGGCAGCAAGAGAAACCACATCCGCAACAACGAAAAAAGCGATGAGCGAAGCACGTACCACTTCAGCACGCGCAGGCGAACTCAAGTAGTACAAAATCACCGGGGGCCCGCCGATGGACGCGCTTGCGTTCAGTAAACCGGAACAAATTCCCGCAACCACCTGCGCCTTCACTCCGTGCGCCCAGGGCAGCGCGGCTTCTCGAGTCAAGGCAAGCGCTCCGAACAATACGGCCAACGATACCCAAAGTCGGAGCGTGGCGGGCGAAGCATGGGCGAGAAGCCACGCACCCGGAGCGGTGCCAATCCCCATTCCGACAAGGAGCCAAACAATGGAGTTCCAGTGCGCATGCGACCACACACCTCGCAGCAAAGGAACGCTCGCCAAAATTTCGAGGCAAAGAATCGTTGGAACGACCACTGCGGGCGGGTGTACGAGCGACAGCCCGCTGACTGCCACCAGCGCAAAACCAAATCCACTGAAGCCGCGCACCACTCCGGCAATGAGGAGAACGAGCACATCGAACCCGAGTTCTACAGCGTGGCTCATCCATCCCTGCGACTAGATCGAGAAAAACGACAGGCGTGACGCCCGCCCCGCGCGGGCACCACGCCTGCCTTTCCGCTGGCTCGTACTCCGTTTACTTTGCCGGCAGCACGTAGGTGATGCCAATACCCGTGGTGACGAACTGCACCTCGTTCGTCGGGTTCACGCGTTGATCTAACTGATTGTACCGCGCCCAGGCACCGACGCTCAAAGCCTCACTGAGCAGCGCGTTAATCCCGCCGCCAGTGGAGAATCCCCACGAGGTTCGGCTAATTGGTGTATCACCTGCCAGACCCGTAAAGACCCCCACCTGGAATGTTTGGTATGGTTCGATGGTGATATCGCCGAGGGCAAACGGCTCTGCAATGCGGGGCCCGGCATGAAACCCGAACGCCCAGGTCGCATCTTTGTCGCGAATGCCCGGCCGGTTGTCGTTGGGGAATCCCACCACCTGAGCCTGTGCCATCAAGCCAAGGTAGTCATTCATGAGGTAACCGACGTAGGGACTAAAGGTACCGCCAGTGTCCAAGCGATCCGTCGTCTTCTCCACCGGGATGGCGGCGCCGAGGTCCAACCCAGCAATCACTTTGCTTGCTTCTTCCGCCATCGCCACGCGACCAAGAAGCCCACAGGCAATCGCAGCAATGGCCAGAATCCGCGCGTTCCGTTGTTTCATACTCCACACCTCCTTTGTTCCGCTGTGGAAGTCTGCGAAGTCACCGTGACCACTTGCGAGAGCCCGCAAGGGCCTTTTGCTGAGCCGCTTACATAACAACTTTTTTGCTAAAGACCAGGGTCGAAGTAAGGACAGTAAGGCCAGCTCCAGAGCTGCCTTTCTTTCCACCTAGTCGAGCGCCCTCTGCTTCGTTCCTCGGCGGCGAGCCAAAGGGCGTACCAGTGCCTCGAACCAAGCGGCACAAAGCAGGGGAAACAAAATTTCGTGATGGCCCGTGATGTGAATTCCGCGGCCATCCGGAATGGTGGGGCGCTGCAGCACGTTCACCTGTGGTCGGTAATGGCGCAAAAAGTCGAGATTGACCGTCAGCAGTTTGCGAATGCGGTAACCGAGGTTGCGGGCAAGGCTTACGGCTTTGACGAATACCTCAGGCAAGATGACCGCTGATCCTAACAATAGGAATGCGCCGCCATCGAGTCCGGCCACCAAAGCGACGAGATGTTGAAAATCCTCGAGGCTACTCCGACCAATGGCAGCACCATTGGCCTGGGGATGCATGTGAATGATGTCGGTACCAACGGCTACGTGTACGGTGACCGGAACCCCGAGCCGATATGCAGTGGCAAGAATGCTGACCTCAGGGCGCGCAAGTTTCATCCCTTGCAACGCGCGTCCGACCGCCCGACCTAAGCCCTCTCCGGGCTGTGCCTCGGCAATGGCGCGGTTCAGGAATTCCCCTGTTTCTCGTGCCATTCCAAAACGGCCGTCGAGGATGTGGCTGGCGACGTCCTCCGAGGTCCTGCCGGCAAAGGCAAGCTCGAAGTCGTGAACGATCACAGCGCCATTCACCGCCACGCCGGCCACGAGGCCACGTTCGAGAAGGTCATTGACCAGGGGACTCAATCCAACCTTGAGCACGTGGGCTCCAAGCCCGAGCAAAATGCGTTTCCCTCGTTTGTGCCTGCGGGCCAACTCCTCAGCCACCCAAAGAAGATCCTTGGCGGCCAAGAAATCCGGCAGGGATTCGCAAAATTCGCGGACCGTCAGGCCGCTACGCAAAGGTTTCGCCAAGCCCCGAGTGGCAACCAACGACGGGCGTTGCTCTAAGGGATAGGTGCGCAAGCGCGACCAGTCCAAATCTTCTCGGCACCTTGGGCGTTTTGGTGGCATGGGTCGTTCTCATCCTTCCCCAAAAAGGAGGAGTTCCACAAGCTCACACAGCGTGTGGCCAACGAGAATGTGAGTTTCTTGAATCCGGGCCGTGTTCCGGGTGGCAGCGACACAGAGAACCAAATCGGCCACTTTCGCCAGTTTGCCACCGCTTCCTCCGGTGAGGCCGATGGTGAAGATTCCCAGCTCCCGGCATGCATGAACGGCTTCCAAGACATTCGCTGCGTTCCCACTCGTAGAGATGGCTAGGGCTACGTCGCCTTTTTGGCCGAGTGCCCGCACTTGTTTGGCGAAAACGTCGGCGTAACGGAAATCGTTTGCGATGCTGGTGAGAGCGGAGGTATCCGTTGTCAGCGCCAGCGCCGGCAGCGGCGGCCGCTCCCGCTGAAAACGGTTAACGAGCTCCGCCGCAATGTGCTGTGCGTCAGCGGCACTGCCTCCGTTTCCGAACAGTAAGAGTTTGTGCCCGGCGCGAAACGCACCAGCAATCGTTCGCGCGGCTTGCTCGACTTCAGCAATTTGCTCCCGCAGGAAACGCTGCTTGGCTTGAATGCTTTCGCGAAAAATTGTCCGAATGTGACGACGCACGGCGCGCCCTATAGCTGAAGCACGCGCGGCAAACATCCATTCCGTGGAAAACCTAACCGTGGGGCCGGCCCTGTCACATTCCCGGCCCTCGCCGCGAACATCGAATGCAGCACCCACGAGATCGCAGGCTCCGTCTTCCAAGAGGACTGGTGGATCCGCCAAGCACCGAGGTCATTGCGCAGCACCGCACTTGGCGGCAACTTGCGCGTCCTTCGTTTCCTTCCGCCTCGGCACTTCCTTTGGTTATCCCGCCCATGCATGGTTCCGGATACTGGCAGCGGTTGGGTTCAAGGCAAAGGTGCGACGGACCGGCAACTCAAACCCACGCTGCTTATCTGGGCTCAACGGCATCCTGCATTCGTGCTAGGGTTGGATCATGCCACAGCCCTTGGACTTCCATGAGCTCGTGCGGGCGCTGGAAGAGCACCCGGAATGGCGGCAGGAGCTCCGACGTCTGCTGCTCACCGAAGAACTACTGCAGTTACCGGAGGTGGTGCGGGAACTCGCCGCCGCACTAGGCGCGCTTTCGCAAGAGGTGCAACGGCTTGCCGAAGCCCAGCGGCGCACCGAGCAGCGCGTGGAAGAGCTTGCCGAAGCCCAGCGGCGCACTGAGCAGCGGGTCGAAGAACTTGCCGAAGCACAG
>FMJZ01039736.1_pt1 | contig 13421 bp, 12 predicted proteins | sample 1987881 | NCBI WGS metagenome assembly FMJZ01 (sample SAMEA4378227, study PRJEB15110) | soil metagenome | biome: soil; feature: Field; material: Soil | place: India | collected 2015-03-11 | depth 0 m | reverse complement strand
TCAAGATTTTACACAGAAGATTTTACGCTACCTAAAATAATTAAAAAACAAAGAGTCCCAATAGAGGAGAAAAAAGATGCAGGTACTTTTAGCTGATTTCAACGATGATTATAGAAGATTAATAAGAAAAACCCTCGAAGAAAAAAGTTGTGTCGTCTATGAAGCTAATAATGGTTTAAAAGCCTTAAATTTAGCAAAATCACATAAACCTGATTTAATAATCTCAGGCGGTTTAATGCCTGAGATGGATGGAATAAAACTTCTAAAAGAAATAAAATCCAATAAAGTTTTAGAAAACACAAGATTTATTTTTCATTCAAATTTTTATAGCGAAGAGAGGGAAAAGAATTTATTAATCTCTTTAGGTGTCGATGCCCTTTTAGGAAGAAAAATTAAAGTGGAGGAACTATGGGATCTAATTAATCAAGTCACAAAATTCCCCATTAGGAGTAACGTGATCTCAGAGGAAGATTTTATAAAAACATATGATGAAATACTTTTTGATAAGCTTTTAAATATTGAATCAAAATCCCGACATGAACGACAACAATCTTTAAATTTGTTTAATAGTATTAGAGATGCCATTATAGTATCAGATGTAAATAGAAATATCATACAGGCAAACCAACCTGCTACAAAGGAAATTTTCGGTTTTGAAAATCAAGAACTAATTGGGAGCAATGCAAGGATTCTTTATGCCGATGAAGCGACTTATAAACTTTTAGGTCAAGAGGTTTTTGATTTTAAACATTATATTAAAGGTAAAATTTTGCATGTAAACGCTAAAAGAAAGAATGGTGAAATTTTCCCTGTAGAAGTATATGCAATGAAACTTATAAATGAAAGGGGTGAAGCAGGTGGCAACATAGCTATTTTTAGAGACATCTCCCAAAGAGTGAAAGCAAAAAAACAACTTCAGAACGTTGATAGACAATTTAAAAATCTTCTCGATGCCTTTCCTGATAGGATTGCTCTAATATCCCCAGATTTGAGAGTTATATGGGTAAACGATTATTCACTTAAATACTTAAATAAGCAAATTGAAGATGTTATTGGAAAGTTTTGTTATGAGTTATGGCATGGACGTACTGAACCCTGTCAAAAGTGTGCTGTAAGAGAGACTTTTAAAACTCTTAAATCCTCAACAATTAATATTACAACCCCTGATAAAAGACTTTGGGAGGTTAGAACTTTTCCAATAAAAAACGAAAAAAACGAATTAATTAGTGTTGTAAGTATATCCAGGGACATAACTGAACATAAGAAATTGGAAGAACAACTCAGGCAAGCACAAAAAATGGAGGCAATCGGACAACTTGCTAGTGGTATCGCCCATGATTTCAATAATATCTTAACTGGAATAATTGGATATGCTACTCTTATTCAATTAAAAATAGAAAATAATAGCCCCGTAAGGCATTACATCGATCTGGTTCTTTCTCTCACCGAAAAAGCCAAGAACCTCACTCAGGGGCTTCTTGCCTTTAGCAGAAGGCAAATTATGAATATTAAACCAGAAAATATAAATGAGATCATAAAAGCTTCTGAGAAAATGTTATTAAGAATATTAAGGGAGGATATCGAGATTAAGACCTACCTTTTAGATCGGGATCTAATAGCTTTGGTAGATGCAAATCAAATCGAACATGTTTTGATTAATTTAGCTATAAATGCTTGCGATGCTATGCCTAATGGAGGTATTTTGACTATAAGTACCGATTTAGTTGATATTGATGAGGATTATGTGAGAACTCATGGATATGGTAAGCCGGGCAAATATATATTAATTTCTGTTGAAGATACAGGTATAGGGATGGCTCCAGCTGTCAAAGAGAGAATATTTGAACCCTTTTTCACCACTAAAGGTACAGGTAAGGGAACAGGCTTAGGTCTTTCAATTGTCTATGGGATTATAAAACAGCTTAATGGCTATATAAATGTATATAGCGAGGTATCAAAGGGTACAACTTTCAAGATTTATCTCCCTGCCTTTAATCTAAAGCCAATAGATTACAAAAGAAAATATGATAGTACAGTTGTTTACACCCTAACTGGCAATGAAACTATACTTTTAGCTGAAGATGAAAAGTTAGTGCGAGATGGAATAAGAGAAATTCTTGAAAATCATGGGTATAAGGTTATAGAGGGCTGTGATGGTGAGGATGCTCTTTACAAATTCAGAGAAAATAAAGATTTCATAGATTTATTAATCACAGATGTAATAATGCCCTTAAAAAATGGCAAAGATGCTTATCTTGAAATGCTTAATGACAAACCAGATTTAAAGGCCCTATTTATGAGTGGCTATACTTCAAATATAATTCATAAAAGAGGAATTCTAAATGAAGGTATCAATTTCATTGCCAAACCCATATCTCCTATAGAGTTTTTGAGAAAAATCAGGGAGATCCTTGATTCTAAGTAGAGTTTTTATTTTAATTCTTAAGCTGTTAAGTTAGTGTAAAAAAGTCGTTTTCTAAAACTTATATAAAAATAAAATTATTAGAAGTAAGCTATTTGACTTATAATCATAAATATAGACTTTTAAAGGGCTAATAATTAAATAAACAATTAAAAAGAAGATCAATCAGGCAGTTTAAAATATTGAGTTTATTGAGTGAATTTACAGAGAGAAGATGATTGAGACTCCAAATATTCCAATCCCTACAATTAGTACAAAAGCATGACCAGAGGTTATCTCAAAATCTTTTTCTTTTTTGTGATTATCTTCTTAATAGCTTTTGGTTCTATCTATATTTATCTTATTATATCGGATTTGCCCGATATTAGTTCTCTTAAAAGTTACAGACCTCTTGAGTCCACGATAGTATACTCTTCTGATGGCAAGATATTAGCGGAACTCTATATAGAGCGAAGAACCTTTATCCCAGAATATAACATTCCTCCTTTAGTAAAACAAGCTTTTATAGCTATTGAAGATCAAAGGTTTTACTCCCACCCCGGCATTGATTTTATAGGTATACTAAGAGCTCTATATAAGGATATTTTAGCTGGGAGTTTTGTGGAAGGCGGAAGTACCATTACTCAGCAGTTGGCTAAAATGTTATTTTTAACTCCTGAAAAAACTTTGCAAAGGAAAATAAAAGAAGCCATTCTCTCACTCCAGATTGAGAAAAGATATACAAAAGATGAAATTCTCGGTATATATATAAATCAGGTATATTTTGGATCGAGAGCTTACGGGATAGAAGCTGCTGCTCATGCATATTTTGGTAAATCAACCTTTGAACTCAATTTAGCTGAAGTTGCGCTCCTTGCCGGACTGCCAAAGGCACCTTCAGCATTCTCTCCGTTTAAGGATCCCCAGAAAGCCTATATAAGGAGATCCATAGTTTTACAAAAGATGTTAGAAAACGGATTCATTACCAAAGAACAGCTTATTTCAGCCAATGCTGAACCCTTACCTCAGAAGAACTTTCCCAGAAGATATAATGCACCATATTTAATAGAATATTTACGAACCAATCTTGAGAACAGTTACAACGAGAATCTATATACTGGGGGGTTGAGAATTTATTCTACCATCGATTCTCACATGCAAACTATAGCAGAGCAAGCTGTAAGACAAGGCGTCAAGACTATTGAAAAACGTTCTGGCGAAGGCGTCCAAGGAGCTTTGGTAGCAATAGACCTTAGAACAGGGCATATCAAAGCTATGGTGGGAGGCACTGACTTTTGGCAAAGTCAATTCAATAGAGCAGTTTCTGCTCTTAGACAGCCAGGATCTGCCTTTAAACCCTTTGTTTATGCGGTAGCAATTGAAAATGGTATGGATGTTAATGACAACATCCTCGATGGACCAATTTCTTTTAGAGCATCTGACAAAAAAAGAGTATGGTCGCCCAAAAATTACGACAACAAGTATAGAGGTTATATCTCTTTAAAAACTGCTTTAGCCCTTTCTTTAAATGCTGCAACAGTAAGATTAGCCAGCAAGGTTGGGATAGAAAATATTATAGATTTCATTCATAGATCTGGTATTCATAGAAATCTCGATCCTTATATGCCTCTTGCTCTTGGAGCATCAGAAGTAACTTTATTGGAACTTACTTCTGCCTATTCTGTTTTTGCTACGGGAAGGAGGATAACGCCAATTGCCTATGAAAAAATTACAAATAGAGAAGGTACAGTTTTAGAGGAAATAATACCCCATTCAGAAGAAGTTCTTCCCCACGAAACAGTCGAGAAAATGAGGGAACTTCTTAGAAGCGTTGTAGAAGAAGGAACTGCTCAAAGAGCAAAAGAACTGGACAGAAAGGTATATGGTAAGACAGGTACCACTAATAATTTTTCAGATGCTTGGTTTATTGGCTTTGATGATAGACTCTTAGTAGGTGTGTGGGTTGGAAGAGATAATCACACCTCTATAGGGGAAAAAGAGACTGGAGCATCTTCTGCTTTACCTATCTGGATAGAATTTATGAAAAATATACTGTGATATATCTTTATGCCTATGGAAGATATTAATTTTTTGATCTTTTTGATGACCTTATCTCTTCAAAAAAAGTCTTCAGAATTAGCTCGCAATCCTCTTTGAGGATTCCAGAAAAAACCTTTACCTGATGATTAAGCCGGTCATCAGATAGCATTTTATATAAGCTTTCTACAGCACCATTTTTAGGATCTGCACAACCATATACAACGCTCCTGATACGAGCATTAATTATCGCCCCTGCGCACATAGGACAAGGTTCTTTTGTGACATAAAGAGTAGCATTCTCTAATCTCCAGGTATTGAGAAGAGTCGAGGCATCTCTGATGGCAAGTATCTCAGCATGAGCAGTAGGGTCGTTTAAAGACTCCTTTTTATTATGAGCTCTCGCTATTACTCTACCATCAATAACAATAATTGCTCCTACAGGTATCTCTCTTTCCTTATAGGCTAATTCGGCTTCAAAAAGAGCTATCCTCATAAAATCTATGTCTGTGAACATTTAATTTAGTATACTAAGTTACTTTATATTTGTAAAAGATTTTCAATATCTTTAAAGGAAAAATGGGAGAGTAAATATCTTTTCTATTCATTAAATAAAATAGATTAGCCTCTCAAAAGAAAACTTCTGAGCTTTACTTGCTAAAAAAGCCCTCAAAAAGTAGAGGGTAATTTTTAACAGTTTGCATAATCTCTTTCAACTACACTGAAATTATTCTATAGTTTTTTCTCTTTCAATGCTACCAAATAGAGAGCCCCTTTAACGGAGGAGATAGAAAGAATAGATAAAGCCTCTGTAATAGGACCAGAGGCTTTATTCTTAAAGGTTTTTATCTTTTATTCCATATGTAAAAAACCTTTATTATTAATTTTTGAGAATCTATAAACATGCTCATCGAGAACTTATCTACTGATGTTTATGTACTTCTTTATCGTATGCATCTTTACCAGCCTCTATTGCTGCAGAAATAGCACTCTTCTGAGCTTCTAAAATATCCTTTCCTTTCTCAATTGATGAAGCTGCTTTTACTTTTGCTTGCTCAATATAATTAGAAGCTTTATCTGTTATATCACCAGCAAAATCTTTGATTCTCCTTCTTGTTTCTGAGCCTGTTTGTGGAGCTACAAGGAGTGCTAAGCCTGCTCCAACCATTGTCCCTAAAAGGAATGAGAGCAATATTGCACCTACACCGAAGCTTCCTTCTTTGTTGTTCATGGGTTACCTCCTTTCTTTCAGTTGTTTAATAAAGGTATTGAAGGCTTCTCTAATACCTGCTTTTAGACCTGAAGTTCTAATTAATAGGCTCTCTCGAAGATCTTTTAGGAGAAAACTTAAAGCGATAACATTTACAGCAACATCATTCACTGCTGTAGTTAATTTTTTAGCATCCTCTGTGATCTTTCCTACATCATCGCTTATTTTTCTAATGCTTTGTAATGTTAACTCCGTCTCTTTTAATACTGGAATAAGACTTTCTTCGGTAGTTTTTAAAAACTCTTTGAGATTAGTCCCTATCTTTTTTAACTCTAATGTTGTATAAATCAAAAACACTATAGCTGCTAAAAAAATGAAAACAATAATAAAGAAACCTGCACTTACTATCATTAACCATGATTGATTGACCATCTCATAGCCCCCTCATTATTAAATTATATTATACCATAGTCTGACATGCTGCTGGTTTTAAAGTTTCCATAATAGAGTATATTTTAAGCTTCAGTTCATAAAAGAAAGCAGCATCAGAATTAATAAATTTATTATTCTGGAGGAAGATTTGTGAGAGGTACTCTATTGTCTATTCTTTTATGATTATTGTAAACATGGAGGACTCTTTGTAATATGGTGAAATAGGTGAAAAAGAATAACAAAATCATAACATAATAAAGCCAGCTTATCAAACAACCAAATGATATAAGTATAATCCTCTCTGGTCTTTCCATTAATCCGACCTTACATTGAATTCCGAGTCCCTCAGCTCTTGCTCTAATGTAACTAATCAAAAAAGTTCCAAAAAGGCAAACAGATGTTAAAAGGATACCTCCTATATTATTGATGATTGCAAAATGGCAGCCTATTGCAAAAAATATAAAAAAGTCGGAACACCTATCGAGAGTAGAATCAAGAAAAGCCCCAAAAACTGTTTTTTTATTATTGCTTCTTGCAACTACGCCATCAAGAAAGTCAAAAATGCCACCGAGCAAAATCAGTAAACCTCCTACTTTGAGATTAAAGGGCAATATAGCAGATGCAAAAAGCGTTATTAAAAACCCTATTATTGTCAATATATTGGGATGGATAGCTATCTTTTTAGCTACTGGATCGAGTGGCTTGTCAAGAAAATGTCCAAATTTAGCACTTAACAACTACCTCTCCCTTTTGCCACTAATAAAATCCTCCACCATTGCCTTTGCTGTAGTGTCAGGAAATTGTGTTGGTGGATGTTTCATAAAATAAGCTGAAGGTGATATAAGCACTCCTCCAATACCCCTATCCTTAGCAATCTTACAACACCTTATAGCATCAATAATAACACCAGCACTGTTAGGCGAGTCTTCTACAGACAGTCTTAACTCTAAGTGCATAGGTATATTGCCGAAACCAACGCCTTCGATTCTTAGAAAACATATTTTGTTGTCATTTAACCATGGTACATAATCAGAAGGGCCTATATGCATATCCTCACTATCTAAGGGGTGAGAAATTTGGCAATGAACTGATTTGGTTTTTGATATCTTTTTAAGCTTCAATCTTGAATGGTTTAACATGTTAAGGAAATCTGTGTTACCACCTACGTTTAACTGATAGGTATGGGTTATTTTGACACCTCGATCCATAAAAAGTCTTGCCAATTCCCTATGAATTATGGTAGCTCCTATCTGAGATTTTACGTCGTCTCCAATAATGGGAATTTTTTTCTCCTCAAATAGCTTTGACCACTTATCGTCAGAAGCAATAAAAACAGGTATACAATTTATAAATGCTACCCCGGCTTGTAAGGCGGCTTCTGCATAATATTCTGTAGCTTTCACCGAACCTACAGGAAGATAGTTAATTAACATATCTGCCCCGCTTTCTTTCAATGATTTAACGATGTTACACGGGGAGACATCAGCTGGAATAAATCTTCTATCATCTGGGTATTCAGACATGTGAGGAGAAATACCATCAAGTATTTCCCCCATCTCTACTATCACAGGGTAGTCTTTAACGTTTGGGAAAAATATCTTGGTACAGTTAGGTTTAGCAAAGATGGCTTCCTTTAAAGGTTTATTTACTTTTCTAATGTCTATATCATATGCAGCAACTACTTCTATATCACCTGGAAGATATCCCCCTAAGTCAAAATGCATTAAACCTAAATGCTCTTTAACCTTAGAGGACTCAAGGGATTTATAATACTCTATTCCTTGGATTAAAGAGCTTGCACAATTACCTATACCTACTATAGCTATTCGTATCTTCCCCATTTGACCACCTAATCTCCTCTATTTAAATTTGGTCTTTTCCTATAAGAAATCAAAATTTGAATAACCCTATCAGAGTTTTTGAAATCAAACTTTTAAAATTCTTTTAAAATTTTTATAAAGGCTTATATTTTGACTTACTATTTTATCACATTCAAATATAAAGTCATTCTCATTTTTTTATGAGTTAATTTATGAGTTAAAATAAAATGATATAATTTAACCTAAATAATTATGTCAAGACAATTAAATTTATAACTAACCTGTCACTAACTTCTTATAACTAACCTGTCACTAACTTCTGAATAAAATTTTGCTTCAGTAAAAAATTTAGCAGAATCAACATCTTTTAAAAAATAATTATTATAAAAAATAATTATTATAAAAAAATAAAATTTATTTATTTGACCATTAGCAATCAACTATATTAGCCTTAATTGCTCATTATTTTAATATAAAAAACTATCTCAGTATTAATAATGTATTAATAATGTAAGGAGGTTTTTATGCCAAAGAAGTATGATACTCCTCTGTTAGACGAGCTCGAGAAGGGTCCGTGGCCAAGTTTTGTTAAAGAGATAAAAAAATGTGCTGAAAAAAATGATATGGCTGCAGATGAACTCGGTGTGCTTGAGAAGTCTTACAGAACAAAGATTGGTTATTGGAAACATGGTGGAATTGTTGGGGTAAGAGGTTATGGAGGAGGTGTAATAGGGAGATACAGTTCGATACCAGAAGAATTTCCTGGGGTAGCCCATTTTCATACTGTCAGAGTCAATCAACCCAGTGCTTGGTTTTATACATCCGATGCCTTACGAACAATTTGTGATATATGGGACAAATATGGTAGCGGATTAACTAATCTACATGGTTCAACTGGCGATATTATCCTTCTTGGTACAAGAACAGAAGCATTGGAGGATATTTTCGCAGAGCTCTCTTCAAGAGGATGGGATTTGGGTGGTTCAGGTTCAGCAATGAGAACCCCAAGCTGTTGTGTAGGCCCTGCAAGGTGTGAGTGGTCTAATATCGACACTCTCGAATTATGTTATCAGTTAACACAGGAGTTTCAAGATGAGTTGCATAGACCTGCATGGCCATACAAATTCAAAATAAAGATTGCAGGCTGTGCCTGCGATTGTGTTGCCGCTATTGCCCGTGCTGATTGTTCTATAATTGGAACGTGGAAAGGTGATATTAAAATAGATCAAGACGAAGTTAGAAATTATGTTAAAAATGGTTTTGACATTCAAAAATGGGTAATTGATATGTGCCCAACAGAATGTATGAGCTGGGATGGCACGACTCTCACGATCGATAATGAAAATTGTAATCGCTGTATGCACTGCATATCAAAAATGACTAAGGCTTTAAAGCCTGGCGATGAAAAGGGAGCTACTATATGCATTGGTAGCAAGGCTCCCATTGTAGTAGGTGCCCTTTTATCATGGGTTATTGTCCCCTTTATAAAAGTTGAAAAGCCTTACGATGAGATTAAAGATTTAGTCCGTAAAATGACTGAATGGTGGGATGAAAATGGTAAGCCTCGTGAAAGAATAGGTGAGGTCATCGAAAGAGTTGGCATGAGATCATTCTTAGAGTATATAGGAGTTCCACCTCAGCCACAGCAAGTAAAAGAACCCAGAAGAGATCCATTCTGGTTCTTTACTGAACAGGACATAGAAAATATCAAAACTAAAGAAGCTGAAGAAAAGAAAACAGGGAAATATAAATTTTAAAGATTATGAGGAAATAAATTTATAGAAGGAGGAGGAAATAATGTCAGCACCACAAAGAAGAACGGATATAGGCCCACCTCATTATGAACAGTTTTTACCCCCGGTGATCAAAAATAATTATGGTAACTGGAGATACCATGAGCAGATTGCACCTGGAGTAATGGTGCATGTTGGAGAAACCGGCGAGAAGATTTACTCTGTTAGAGTAGGGAGTCCCCGTTTATTAGCAACCGATACGATTCGAGAAATTTGTTCTATAGCAGATAAATATTGTGATGGCTTTCTTAGGTTCACTTCAAGAAATAATATAGAGTTTTTGGTCTCCGATGAGGGGAAATTAAACCCCTTACAAGATGAGCTTAAGAGCAAAGGTTATGCTATCGGCGGTATAGGGTACAGAGTAAGTAACCCTGTTCATACTCAGGGATGGATCCATTGTCATAGTGCTTGCACTGATGCTTCAGGACTTGTCAAGTGCATTATGGATGCTCTCTTTGAGTATTTCTCAGAAAAAGAACTTCCAAACAAGGTAAGATTAGCAGTGGCATGTTGTGTCAACATGTGTGGAGCTGTTCACTGTTCCGATATTGCAGTTGTTGCTGTTCATACAAAGGTTCCAACTGTTGATGCCGATGCATTTAAAAATATGTGTGAATTACCAACCACTATTGCTTCATGTCCTACAGGTGCCATCAGTCCTGATCCTGCAACAAAGAGTGTAAAGATTAAGGCTGAAAAATGCATGTATTGTGGTAACTGTTTCACTGTGTGTCCTGCTATTCCAATAAAAGATGCTGAAAGAGACGGAGTTGCTATAGTGGTAGGTGGAAAGGTGGGAAGCTTACGATCAAATCCTAAATTCTCTAAGGTAGTCATACCATATATCTCAAACGATCCTCCCAGATGGCCAAAGGCAATCGCTGCAATAAAGCTCATTCTGGAGACCTATGCTAAGGATGCTAGGAAATTCGAAAGACTTGGCGAGTGGATTGAAAGAATTGGTTGGGAAAGGTTCTTTAAATTAACAGGGATAGAGTTTACTTACCAACATATTGACGACTTTACCTTTGCTCGCGAGACATTTAGGACTGCTTCAACCTTTAAGTGGTAAGAAAAAGAAGGGGTTGGCAGAGCCTTTTCTGCTAACCCCTTTATTATTTTATGAAAACAATATTATAATATTTAATCAATTTTATACAGATGAGGTGAGTAGATGGATACCGAAGCGATCAAAAGCAAAATATTTGAAATCTTAGAGAAGGCAAAAGGTAAAAAGAAACTTAAAGAAAAAGATGTCATAAGGATAGCTTCTGAAGAACTAAGTGCTGACAAAGACAAAGTAAAGAAGGTTTTGAGGGATCTTATCGAAGAAGGTAAGCTCTGTTATTCTTATACAGGTGGTGCAAGTTCTGTCGAGATTCCAAGCGAAGAGTATTTGAGAGAAAAGGGAATGATAAAATAGCTTTTAGATCCAATAAAATATTTGATATTGAGTATTTTTACATAAAGAGCAAGCTGAAGATGTTAAGTAGCTTGCTCTTTTTTGCTTTTAAATAAGTTAGTTAGTACTTTTAAGTGCCTCAGAGGATATTTAAATTTTCAAAAAAGTTTAGTCTATGAGTTTTTTTGAAAGAGATGATACAATTATGCAAACAAATAATACAGAAAGTAGTTAATTTGCCTCGCCTCAGTTTCTAACAACAATACAAGGAGGAGGAAGATGGAGTACGAAAACTTAATTGTTAGTATAGGGGATGATTATATTGCTGAGATAACATTAAACCGCCCTAATAATCTAAACACTTTCAATGTTCCTCTTGCAAAAGAGCTTGATAGGGCTCTCTACGAACTGGATAAAGATGATAAAGTAAGAGTTATTATTATTAAAGGTGCTGGAAAAGTCTTTTGTGCTGGTATTGACATAAGTGATTTTTCTAATAAAACTGCTTTGGAATATCGTGAATGGATAGACTGTATGGAGAAGCCTTTAATTGCTATAAGCAAAATAAGTAAACCTGTTATCGCTCAAGTTCATGGAGTTGCTGCAGCTAATGGTGCCGGTTTAGTTGCAGCTTCTGATCTCGCTACGGCATCTGAGAATGCAAGAATTGGATTAACTGCAATCAAAGTTGGTCTTAATTGTATAGGTCCAGTTATCCCTCTAGCTCGTTCTATTGGCAGGAAAAGAGCCCTTGAGTTATTATTCTTTGGTGAACTAATTAGTGCTAAAGAGGCTTTCGAGATGGGGCTTATCAATCGTGTATTCCCCCAATCGGATTTAGAATCAGAGACTCGTAAATGGGCTTTTCAATTAGCTAAAAAGAGTCCTCTTGCTCTTCGTCTTGCAAAAAAAGCCTTTTACATTGCAGAAGATATGGATTATTATAGAGCCTTTGATTACATGAATGAAGCCTTTGCCCGTCTCTGCACTACTGAGGATGCTCAAGAGGGTATTAAGGCATTTTTTGAGAAGAGAAATCCTGTGTGGAAACAGAGATAAAACTTCAAAAGTTCAAACTAAAAATCTCTTATAACTTATAAGCTTACTAAAATCTTCGGCAAAACAAAGAGATAGGTTTCTTACTTTTCAAGAATGCCTTTATGGGTACTTTTGCTAAAAAATATCGATTAAAGAGCGACGGTAAATATAGGATTTGCTAATTCAAAATTTTTATTAATTTAAATTCTTAGATTTATTGTCCTAACTACCGCATATAATGAATAAGTCCTCATTTTACTCCTAAATTATTGCACCCCATAAAATTTCTTAAATGAAGTCTAACTTTAATAGACTATAATAAATTATTGGGCTATGATATATATAGTTATTGCCATACTACTTTGGAGTTCCTTAGGAATTATAATCAGGCTTTCGGGAGCCCCTCCCCATCTATTGATCTTTTCATCATGCCTTATATCATCTATCCTGATAGGCACCTTTTTTTTAAAACAATCTGTTCGTAAAACAATTCCTAAGAAAAAAGAGTTATTATATTTTTTAGTTATTGGACCCATTTCTCTTATTAATAGTTATACATTCTTCTATTCCTATCAAAACACTTCCATAGCCAATGCAGTTTTAACTCACTATACCGCTCCAATAGTAGTGGCAGTATTAGCTCCCATTTTTTTGAAGGAAAATTTAACCATAAAGATATTTATAGCCATTGCTGTAGCTACTGTAGGACTATGGATCATGCTTGATATTTCAGTAGTTGAATTTATCAAGCTTCTCTTTGCTGGAGATAAAAACACATATGGGATAATAGCAGGTCTTATATCAGGAATTGCTTATGGAGTCCTCATAATCATACTTAGGTTTTTTGCTCAGAACTTTAACCCTATAATAATAACCTTTTCACAAAATGTGGTAATTTCTTTTATACTTCTACCGTTTATTGAAATACCTACAAACTTCATGTCTATGCTCTGGGCTTTTGTAGTAGTAGGCGTAGTTCATTCTACATTGGCTCCTATTTTGTATTTCAATGGTATGAAATATGTCACAGCTAATAAAACTGCTATTTTAGGCTATCTCGAACCAGTAAGCGCAATCATATTAGGGGTGTTTTTTTTAGATGAAATAGTTACCTACAACGTTATAATAGGTGGAATTATGATACTTTTTTCTGGATATCTTAGCATAGGCAAGCATTCATAACATTCTGTAAACAGAGTTGTTATTATAAATAAAAGTACAATGAGGATCATAAGAATTCACTTAAGAGAGAATGTTTGGTGTTTTTCTAAGAACTGCAAAAAAA
>FMJZ01007752.1_pt1 | contig 13429 bp, 10 predicted proteins | sample 1987881 | NCBI WGS metagenome assembly FMJZ01 (sample SAMEA4378227, study PRJEB15110) | soil metagenome | biome: soil; feature: Field; material: Soil | place: India | collected 2015-03-11 | depth 0 m | reverse complement strand
CCCGCGTAGACTCCCGCTGATCAAGGTGACGTCTGAAGCCTCGATAGCCACATCCGTGCCCGAACCAATGGCGAAGCCAACATCAGCCTGGGCCAGCGCTGGCGCGTCGTTAATCCCGTCGCCTACCATGCCAACCTTCTTGCCCTCCAGTTGAAGCTTCCGGACCTCTCGTGCCTTGTCCTGGGGCAGTACTTCGGCCAGTACCCGATCAACTCCAACCTGACGAGCGATAGCTGCGGCGGTGCGACGGTTATCGCCTGTCAGCATCGCAACCTCGAGGCCCATCTGCTTTAGGCGCGTAATAGCGGCAACCGAGTCCTCCTTGATAGTGTCAGCCACAGCGACGAGGCCGGCAGCTACACCATCGATGGCGACAAACATCGGCGTCTTGCCCTCGTCGGCCAGGCGAATCGCTTCTAGCTCCAATCGGCCAAGTGTCACGCCGCGCTCAGTCAGGAGCTTCGCATTGCCCAGCAGCACATGGTGGCCTTCGACCTGGGCCTCCACTCCATGGCCGGGAATGGCGCTGAAACGTGCAACGTCCGGCAACGTCAGTCCACGCGCCCGAGCTCCTTCGACAATGGCTGCTGCCAGGGGATGCTCGGAACTTCTCTCAACTGCTGCCGCCAGCCGAAGCACCGCGTCCTCCTCGAAGCCACGATCAGCTAGCACGTCGGTGAGCTCCGGCTTGCCTCGGGTGATCGTGCCAGTCTTGTCAAGGATGATGGCCTGAAGCTTTGCAGCGGCCTGTAGGGCGTTGCCCGAGCGAATGAGAATCCCGTTCTGAGCTGCTAGGCCAATCCCTGTGGTCAAGCTCATTGGCGTGGCCATGCCCAGTGCGCACGGGCAGGCAATAATGAGGGTGGTCACCCCGACAATTAGTGCGTAGACCAGCCGTGGTTCGGGACCGAAAAGGTACCAGATGTCAAAGCCAAGGATAGCTAGGATCATGACCGCCGGAGTGAAATAGCCGGAGACCACATCGACAACGCGCTGGATCGGCACCTTTGATGCCTGGGCGTCCTGCACCAGGCGGATGATATTTGCTAGAGCTGTGTCCTTGCCGACCCTAGTGGCGCGAAAGCGGAAGCTACCCGTCTGGTTGATGGTCGCGCCGATCACCTCGTCGCCAGGATGCTTTTCGACCGGGATCGACTCACCGGTGATCATGCTCTCGTCGACCGAGGAGCTACCTTCCAGTACCACGCCGTCCACCGGGATTTTTTCTCCAGGCCGCACCACGACGATGTCACCGACCAGCACCTCCTCGACGGGGATTTCCAGTTCCTGCCCGTTGCGTACCAAGCGGGCCGTCTTGGCTTGCAGGCCGATCAGCTTCTTGATCGCCTCTGAGGTTCTTCCCCGAGCCTTTACTTCGAGCGCTAGGCCGAGGACGACCAAGGCAGTGACGACGACGGTGACGTCGTAGTAAACGTCAGCGAACTCCATGGCTGGCACTACCCGAGGGAAGAGCAGCACGATAGTCGAGTAGAGCCAGGCGACGCCGGTCCCGGTGGCTATGAGCGTATGCATGGTTGCCTGACGGCGCTTGAGGCCTTCCCACATTCCGACAAAGAACTGACTGCCGCTGTAGGCGAGCACCGCCAGGCTGGCGAGCCCCAGAATGCCCCAGAGTATGGTGAGCTGGAGGCTTCCACGGGGAAAGAGATCGCGCAGCCCTGGGATCAGGTAGGGGTACGAGAGGACCATGGTCGGCGCCCCTATTGCGGCACCAAACCACCACTTGCGCATCAGGCGCCGGTACTCGCGCTCTTGCTCGGCTGCTTCCTTGTCCAGAGCTGACTCGCTGGAAACGATAGAGGGTCTCGCACGGTAAGGGCCAGCAGCCTCAACAGCTTGGAGAAGGGCACTCAGCTCTACCGCGCCCGGCAAGTACTCGACCCGGGCAGTCTGAGTAGCCGGGTTCAGGGCAGCCTCGAGCACGCCCGGCGTTGCTTTCAGTTGCTTCTCGATCATGTCAACGCAGGCGGCACAATAGATGCCCTCGATGGCTAATTCGATCGTGGCGACACCAACTGTGTAGCCTGCAGCGCGAGCCTGGGCCACAATAGCGCCCACATCAGTCTGTTCCGGCTCATACTCCACTCGGACGAGCCGAGTCTTCGGATTGGCCACAGCATTGCGTACCCCCGGTAGAGCACGGAGACGTGCCGCAAGGAACTCGGCTCCGCGGTGTGCGTCCAGATCAACGAGTGGCAGCTCGATCCAGCGGAGCCCCGCGCCCTCCGTGACCCCAGTTGTCGCCGACCGCACGTGCTGGTGGTCAAACAGCTCGGCGCAACGCGTGGAGCAGAAGTAAAACGTTGTATCAGCCAGGACACGCGTGGCAGCGGCAGTCAAGGGATCGATGTCCATCCCGCAAGTCGGGTCGCGCACCGTTGTTGGCTGCGCATGCGTAGGAGTTTGCGTCATTGAAACCTCCAAGAAGAGCACCGAACCCTGCATCCGCTATCGGAAGTCTCACCAACGAACCTGAGACCACCCTGAAGCCTGCCTGAGGAAAAGCTGAAGAAGCCCTTTTCGTGGCTTGAGGACATCGGCGACGAAGCCGGAGTACTCTCTGCCAGCGGACGACGCCGGAGACGAAGCCCTCGTGAATGCCAGCAACACACGTGTCGGACGGTGTGTCAATCGTGCGGTAGAAGCGGTTAAGCGTTACACCATTGAATGAACTCCAACAGTCTGGGCGATGAAGTGCCATGTGCGGCCTTCACGGTACCTGCGAACGCTGCTGCCCTGTAACCTGGCCACACTTGGGTTGCCTTCAACAGTCCAGTCGAGAAGGCGGGAGCCGTCAAGTGACAAGAATGGGCATGATCAAGCTGACGCAATCCGCGGCCTGCTCTATGCCTGCTGACACGTCCCTGCCTCCAGGCCTGCAGATGCACTGGTCGCTCTCCGGGAGACGCACACGTGTGGCGGGCGTTGCCCGTAGAGGGTCGGTCCGGTGGGTGTTGGGTGCGGATCAGCGAAGACCAGTACGTTCGCGGCAGAGCTCTCACCCTCCAGCTTGAGCACAGCGAGCACCATTCGGCATCTGGCATGCTGGGCAGTATCCCCAGGCGCGCCCTGCCCTTCTTTCACTACGCTTTCCCCGACCGACTAGTCAACTGGATGCGCGTCGAGTTCACGGAGAGGGTGTTATACCGTGCGTCAGAACCACAGGCTCGGCAAAAGGCTCAGCGACCACACGGGCAGCGAACGATCGGCAGAGTGGAATGCTCGCGAGAGCTGCGATCCACAGGCCGGGCATGGGGTAAACCAGGCGCGCGAGTAGTTGCATTCGCGCGTGGTGCGGATGCAACACTGCTTGCAGTGCTCTCCTGTAGCTGTCGAGGCTCTCTGCATGACCATCGAGCACGGCCAGCGCTGCCTGGGCGGCGAGTCGCCCACTGACCAGAGCTGGCGCGATTCCCTCGCCAAAGAAGGGATCGGCGAGTCCTGCGCTGTCGCCAAGCAACGCTACCCGCCCGCGGGCCATCACTTGATCCCGCTTCCACAGGGGGATGAGACGTCCACTTGCCTGGTCCGGCCTGCACCTCGAGTCCTTAAACGTGAGGCCGATCTGGGAGATAAACGTATCCAGCCGGCGACGGAGTGTGGGGCCGACCCGGGACCACCACGTCGCGACCCCCACATTCCAAAGGTCACCCTTCGGGAATGCCCAGGCATAGCCGCCAGGCACGGTATAGTCGAGCACCGCGCAGTCAACCGGTACCCTCTCTGCAGAGCCTGGACCTTCGATCTCCACAGCTATGCCAGCGAGCTGCTGCGGTGGGAATCCAAGTGCTCGTCGGAACCGGGTTGATGCCCCGGCCGCAATGAGCGCCAGTGCCGCTTCGTAACGGCCGCGAGTTGTCTGCACCACAACGTTCCCGTCACTGACGACAACGGCCGTCGCCGGCTCAGTCTCATGCAACTCCGCCCCGGCTGCAATTGCGTGCTCGGCTAACCGGCGGTCGAACGCGCTTCGTTGCACCATCCAGATGCTTGTCTCGGGTGCGCGAAGCCGCGCGCGACGGCGGCCACCGACCCAGAGTTCCACGCGATTGACCCGTGCCAGCACGAGGTCGTCGATCGGTACCTCGAGGTTGCGATATGCGCGTGGTGTCAGTCCGCCCCCACAAGGCTTATCTCGTCCAAGTTGTTCCTTCTCAAGCAAAAGCGTCCTCACACCGGCCCGGGCCAGGTACCAGGCTGCCTGGCTGCCGGCTGGTCCAGCGCCAATCACGATCACGTCATAGCGCATCACGTGACTGCCACCCCCTCACCCGGTCCGGGATACGCTCAAAGTCTGCTCAAAAGGATCGAGTTTGCCAACCGGTCATAACGAATATGCCTTGATGCTGCGCGTTTCTTCGCCAGAAAGACAATTCCCGGATAACGCAAGAAATCGCCAAGTTGCTACAGACACCGCATTAACGTGCCAATTTAGGGCACTCAGGCTTAGACTAACCTGAGACGCTGAATCCAGTCTGAAGGATGCCTCAGCGGTGTCTGAAAGCGAAGCTCGGAATTTCAACGTTCTGGTCGGTGATCCAGCGGGAGCCGGTTCTGGTTCCGATGCCAATGCGCGACATGTCGGCTGATCGGCTTCGGGCGTCTTACATGCAATCAAAACGCGTGCGGAGCTCAGCGCGGCTCCAGAGTACTTGCGTGGCGTCCGGCGCTTGTCGCCCTTGTATTCACGGCCCGAACCAGCTCGTCGTGGGACCCGTAGCAGCGTTCACGTGAGCAGAGTTGCAGGAACTGGACACGACAAGACGAGAACAACGAGTCGGGCAGATACCGCCTCCCTTAGCCTGAACGGGCTTTAACGCACAGGGGAGCTACCTCCGTTATGGCCTGCCAAAGGTGGTAAGCACGGTGCTTCCGCCTTGCCTTTCGGTTTCAGCATGTCCTCGGTCACCGGCCAAATTACCTCTGTGGCCTGCGTGGCGGAGCCCACAGGTGTTTCGCCCATCGTCAGGTAGCCCTGTGACGGGACCGCACAAGTCTTCTCCGCTCGTCCATTGCCCCAGACGGTGGAGATGGTCAGGCTCCTGGGCTGTGACCGCTTGAACGCGACGTTCGATTTTGCCGACCTGCTTGTCTAGGCTACTCGTGACTGGTCATTCTTCTGACGCTGTCAGCTCAGTAGGATAGAACCGGGGCTGAGATGAGGCTGCAGGTTTGCTCAGAGCCCACTTCCGGCCTTTCGGCGCAGGATCGATAATCTGCAGCCATCTCTTTGGCTTGCTTCCGGGAAGTTCTCGGTCGGACTAGGTGCGCTCGGTGCGAAGATCCACGGAGACACAGGCATCCAGCACTCAGGAGGCTCAATGAGCGATCACACCGCTGGCGTCCGAGCGAGCCGTGGCCGGCAGATCGCTGAGGTGCTTGGTCGCCACGGGCTGGGCTACCTTGTGGGGATGCTTGGCCTTGAGCGCTTCGTTCCCTTTCACCATGGCCTGCTCGGTCACCCCCGTCGTCTCGAGCCTTACACCCGCCCGGAGCACATCCGGATGGCGCTCGAGGACCTCGGTGCCGCTTGGATCAAGCTTGGTCAGATCCTCTCCACACGCGCCGATCTTCTCCCGCCGGAATACCAGGCCGAGCTGGCGAAGCTTCAAGATGCTGCTCCGCCGGTGCCGGTTGAAGCTGTGCGAGCAGTCATCGCGTCCGAGCTCGGTCGACCGCCAGAGGAGATATTCGCCAGCTTCGACCCAACGCCGCTGGCCGCCGCCTCGATTGGTCAGGCACACGCGGCGACCTTATTCGACGGCACTGAGGTAGTAGTCAAGGTGCGGCGGCCAGGGGTGGTGGAGCAGGTGGAGCAGGACCTCGAGCTCTTCCTGAACTTGGCAGCGGCGGCCAGCCGGCGCTGGGAACTTGCTGAAGAGTACGACCTCGTGGGCCTCGCCCAGGAATTTGCCCAGACCCTACGAGCCGAACTCGACTATCTCCGCGAGGGCCGGAATGCGGAGCGCTTCGCCCAGAACTTCGCTAGCGACCGGACGGTCCATATTCCGCGCGTCTTCTGGGAGACGACGACCTCCCGAGTGCTTACCTTAGAGCGGATTCGCGGGATCAAGATCAACGATTTGCCAGCCCTTGAGGCAGCTGGTGTGAACCGCTCGGCGCTGGCCGAACGTGTCGCCCGGATCCTGCTCAAGATGGTCTTCGAGGACGGGTTCTTCCATGCCGATCCTCACCCCGGTAACGTTTTTGTCGAGTCTGGCGGTCGAATCGGGTTGATCGACTTCGGAATGGTAGGCACCGTTGACGAGTCTACCCAGGAACGACTAACGGCGTTGCTGCTCGCGGTGACGAGTCAGGACCCTGATCGGCTCGTAGATGCCTTCCTCGACTTAGGTGTCGCCCGTCGTCGAGTCGATCGAACGAGCCTCCGTGAAGACCTCAGGCACCTCACCGCACGGTACTATGACCGCCCGCTCGGTGAGATCGCGGTTGGGCCACTGCTTACCGATGCCCTGGCGATTGTTCGTCGCCATCGCTTACACCTGCCTTCCAACCTGGCACTGCTTTTGAAGACGGTGATGATGGCCGAGGGACTGGCGGCCCAGCTCGACCCCGATTTCCGGCTGACGACTGTTCTTGTGCCCTACGCCGAGCGGCTGGTGTGGCGCCAGTATTCCCCGCGACGCTGGGTGCGTCGCCTGGGCACTGCTGGACTGGAAATGGCCGAACTTGGAGTCGAGCTGCCGCAACAACTGCGGCGCCTGATCCGGGAGTTAGAGCGGGGCGAGCTTCAGTTCGGCATGCGGCCGGAAGGATTCGAGCCACTGATGAGGCGCCTCGAGCGGCTGACCAACCGTTTGGTGCTTAGCATGCTTGCCTCGGCCTTCATCGTTGGCCTCGCGGTGCTGATGGCCACTTTCCATCCGCCTGGTGCTGAGCGTCTGGTTGGCCCTGCCTTTGGACTGGGCTTTGTCGCTGCGGCGCTCCTCGGGATTTACCTGGCCTGGACCATCCTCCGCTCAGGACGAGGCTAAGATCTACTTGACCTGCCCCGGCGATCGCTTTTCGTCCTCGAGCCTGTGTCCCGCAGTGGTGTGTCCGGCACTCAACGGTGTGCCCAGGTGTTGTACAGCGCGGCGATGGCCGCCGTCGTGAGCCACACCGCGGCAGGGAACGTGATCAACCCGATGACGAACTCGGCAGGGCGGAACCAGGTGCCCGCCGGGCGTAACGGCTCAAGTGACAGCCCATGCAGCCACGGCTGGAAGAACCAGACGAGCACACCAGGTGCGAGGGCACTCAGCACGGCGCAGATAAGGTACGCGGCCAGCGCCACCGTCGCGGCAGCGTTCGCCAGTGGTACCGTCGCTAGCCTTGCAGCCGTGCCCATAGCTTCACGGCTGACCGTGCTCATGACTCACCTCCGGTGTCTCGTGGAGCCAAGAGGCTTCACTTCGATTGTCGAGAACAGATTAACCAGCATGCCTGAACACTCGCTGAGATGTACCTGAGGATTCGCTGAGCACTGTGTTCTGCCTCTCCAAGTTCCTCCTGACCGCTCGTCGGCTGGCTGCACCAGCACCCGGTGCGTCCTCGGCCATCAGTAGGTCAGTGAGCCGACAACGGTATTGCCGCTCCTGGCACCTCGCCGGCGGTGCAAAGCGAGGCCTCACATGCACGCCGCACAATGGATCGCTCATCTGCCGTTGAGCGTCTGACTGTGCTGTAGGTGCCGCAATACCGGAAGAAGTGGCCCACTCGGCGCCGGCCTCGACCGACCCGCTGGGTAGCCCGCGAGGGTGCGAGCGCGGCTTTAGCACTACTCCGGCCGCCGTGGCGGTGGGACGAACCGAGTAGATCGAAATGGCGTCCGCATGATACTTCATGCGGTCACGTATTGTCTTGAGTGAGCGGATTCGTGGCCCGGCCTTCTGCTCGTGTCACGCCATGCGTGTGCGTCACGCGGTATCTCCTGCCTGACTGGAGCTGTCTGGAGTAGCCATTGCACCCGGGCTCACGCTCGCTGGCTGGGCTGTCGACGCGAAGAACAGGCTCGCCAGGATCCCGAACAGTGTCACGAGACCAATGGCCTTGCCCGGCGGTCGCTGGCGGATCGGCGACTCAGCGACTGTGAGGACACTATCGAGGTGCCTACTCCGCCAGCCGCGACCAGGTTGCTACTGGCCACCACCGGTACCGGACCGATCACCCGCACAAGGCAAGTGTCCGGCGTCAGCGCGGTGGACAGCCGGACTCGGGCGGTCAAGTCACCCACAGGCGTGGCTGGAGCGTCCCGTATTGCCCTGGTCAAGCAAGAGGCCAGCTACGAGACGTACTTCTGCGGATCCTTTTCGAAGGCTGCCTTGCAACCTGGCGAGCAGAAGTAGTAAGTCTTCCCCTGGTACTCTGTCTTCCCCGCTGCCTGCTGAACCTCGATCTCCATCCCGCAAACGGGATCTTTTACCTTCTCGGCCATCGGGTCTTCCTCCTTCGTGAAGGGCGTTCTTCGAGTGTGCGACGATCAACGGTTCACGTTCGGTACGCTCAGAGGCATTGTCGTGGCTCTGCCTATTGGACCCCCCGAATCGGACGAGTTCCGTATAGACACGTGGACGCTGAACAAGAGCGTGCCGGTGCCATGTCGCACAGGATAGAGCTCTGGAATCACCAGCCATAGGCGCCAGATCGATCTGGTGTGGGCTAACCACCGGCCAATCGCGTGGAGCGGGCGCGCCGAGTTGGTCATCCGGGGTGAGCCAGGTCGGCAGCCTACCGCCCAGGCTCTGCGTGCACCGAGTGAGAGACCGGTCACCAGCCCCACCAGCACGGCTGTTGTGGCAGCGTGCGAAAAGGTCCGGAAAGGAAGCGGTGAACGCGGAGCGATCACGTCTTGCCCCAATCAGTCGCTCCTACTGGCAGCTCGCCCCAGCCGGGTTGGCGCGTAGATGGCGCCGTGCCTGGCGTACCAGCCGTAAACTCAGCGCGATGCCGATCAGGTTTACCACAATACCCAGGCCCATCAGCGGAACCCGCCATTCAGCCAGAAAGCTGGCCGCACCAGTGACTGCTGAAAGTCCCAAGATGGGAAGGACGTCGGTTGCGTGATGCACGCAGCAGGCGACCATCGCGACGGTAGAGGTTCCGGTCCCAACGCCGGTGGTGGCCCCAGCCACTGCACTTGGCGCTCGGGACAGGCCGCGTAGATAAGCGTAGAGGCCAACTTGCGTGCCAAAGCCGGCAGCGAGTGCCGCGACGAAGGGCCAGTCGGTGGCAAGCAGCTCCAGCACGTGGTCAAGCGACCGTGAGGCGCCGCCGACGATAGCGACGTAGAGGAGCAGGAGCGCCGTCGCACCTATCAGCCCCCAGACCACCGCAGGTACTCGCCTGCTAATCGCAAACACCTTCCGGCTTGGTAGCTGGGTGGTCGGCTTTGCTGTCTCGGACCCCGTTCTGAGTCTAGCCCGCACTGTCTCCCCCTATCGTTGGAACTCAAAGCTAAGTGTGCGCTCAGCTACACCGGCCAGGTTCCGTACTACCAGCGTCACGCGCTCTTGGTTGGTGTCGGAAGACAGGGCCGGGAAGCGCAACACACCAGACCGATGGTGACTGTCTCGCCGCTCGTCCTGCCAGCTGCTCACTGCCACCTCGGTGCCACGCTCGTCGCGGAGAGTCACATTTGTGGCGACGTCAAAGGACGTGAGATCGACCGAATGAGTGTCGAGTGTCAGCTTAATGGCGATCGTACCATCTGCCTGCCGACCAAGCCACGTCGCTTCGACTGTAACCCCACCAGCTCCGCTATCGCGCACCGTCGATTTGATCGGGCGAGCGACATCGTTTGTGGAGCTGGGGGATTGCGTTGGTATCGCTGTTAGCCTCGCTTCGGATGCGGTATCGGCGCCTGCCTGGCAAGCTGCCAGCAACAGAATTACGGTTGTCGCGAGGTACAGTGCTCCCTGAGGGAGACGCATTTTCACCTCCTGTGACGAGCGCCCTAGTCACAGGCCAATCGATTGCCGCTCCCACTGGCACGCCCGTAGCCTGTAGAGAGCCTCATCGGACCATCGGCTCGCTGGCTCGAAAGCCGACGCTTTCGACCGCGGCCGCTAATTGCTCCCAGCTCAGCCGCGACGGGTCGTACTCGATATAGGCCATCTCCGTCGCTGGGTTGACATACACGCGCACGACGCCAGGCAGCTTTGCTAAGGCACGCTCTACAACGAGGGCGCCGCCACCTCCGCAACTCAACCCGGAGATTGCCATTGTCAACCGTGCGGTGCTCATGCTGCCCTCCTTGTCGTAACAGAGTCTAGGCCGGCCTGCTGAAGCGTCCCTGAAGGGAAGCTGAGAAAATCCTGAGGAGTGTTCAAGGGCCGAGAGGCAGCCGAACGCTGACCGTGGTGCCGACTCCCGGGCTGCTCTCGATCGTGATCTGGCCATCGTGTTGCTCGACGATCCATCGGGCGATTGCGAGCCCAAGGCCGGAGCCGGCAGGGTCCCGACTCCGCGCGGGATCCGCACGGTAGAAGCGATCGAAGACATGCGGAAGATCCTCCGGCGCGATCCCAATTCCAGTGTCGTGCACCAGGATCTCGGCGTGGGTACTGCTGCGCCGCAGCTCGAGAGTGATGCGTCCCCCGTCCGGGGTGTACTTAATTGCATTGTCCAGGAGAATGAGTACGAGCTGCTTAATCCGATCTGGGTCACCAGTGATCATCGCCGGCTCCAGCCGGGTAATCTCGAGCCGCTGACCACGGGCCAGCTGACGCGCTTCAGCGAAGGCTTCCAGGAGCAGCCGATCCAATTCCATACGCCAACGGCGTAGCGGGAGGCCAGCATCGGCCCGCGCGAGTACCAGCAGATCCGCTACCAGCCGGGCTAGCCGGCTTGCCTCGCGGCTCGCTTCAGCGATTGCTATATCCCGCTCGGTGGCCGGTAGATCCGGATGCCGGCGCACGAACTCCAGGTTAGCTTGGATAGCCGTCAAGGGTGCGCGCAGCTCGTGCGAGGCGTCGGCTACAAACCGTTGCTGCGCCTGGTAGGCCTGGTGAAGACTTGCCAGCATGGTGTTGAGCGTTGCTGCGAGCCGACCGAGCTCGTCACGACGTTGAGGGTCAGGCACGCGACGAGCAAAGTCGCGTGAGCGGGCGATTGCGTCCGCGGTCTCGGTGAGCGTCGCAACCGGACGAATGGCGTGTCCAGCTAACAGGTAGCTGGCTAGCAAAGCGCCCATGGTACCGAGGCCGGCCAGCAGCGGCACAAGGTGACGGAAGAGTCTTGTTGCGGTGTCGACGCGATCGAGCGACGTGGCCGCGAGCAACGCCCGTCCATCACGCAGCGGTAGAGCGTAGAGGCGCCAGCGTGTGCCACTCGGACCGATCGCGACCCCTAGTACCCCAGGTTCTGGGTGGCTTGGCATAAAAGAAGGAACCAAGCCCACAAGTGGGTCGAATGGTGGGACTGAGGGGCCGGCCAAAAGAGTCCACGGTACGGCTTCCGGGGCAAGCGCAGCATTTGGGGAGGCTGCTACAAGGCGACCGTCTGCATCGTAGACGCGCAGCACGAGGCCCGGGGCAGGCGGAGTAGTGACAACGCTGGTACCAGTGGATGCGCTCGAGGCCTCAACCTCTTGGGCTACGTGCTGTGTGGCGCTGACAAGTGTGTGATCGAGGTCGTCGTAGTGACCGCGGGTGTGCAACGCATAGGTGAGCAGCATTACCAGCACAAGCATCAGGCCGGCAAGCAGGCCATACCAGAGGGCAAGGCGCAGCCGGAGAGACATGGTTCGCCTCACTCCTCGCGGAGGACATACCCGGTTCCGCGCAACGTATGGATGAGCCGCGGTTCCCCGTTGGCCTCAAGTTTTTGACGGAGCTGCTTAACGTAGACCTCCAGTACATTCGTGTTGCCGCCGAAGTCGTAGCCCCAGACCCGCTCCATAAGGAACTCCTTAGGCAGTACGCGCCGCGGATGCCGGAGAAACTGCAGGAGAAGGTTGTACTCGGTGGTTGTGAGATCGATCTCCCGGTCTCCACGACGCGCCCGTCTAGTACCAGTATCAAGGCTCAAGTCGGCGAATCGCAGGACTGGCGGGTGTTCAGCCTCGTGGCGACGAAGCAGTGCTCGTATCCGCGCCAACAGTACCTCGAAGGTAAACGGTTTGACGACGTAGTCATCAGCTCCCTCTTCGAGTCCCTGCACCTGGTCCAGCGGGGAGTCTTTGGCCGTCAGCATAAGGATCGGAAGGTGCGGATCGGCCGCGCGCAGTCGCCGTAACACCTCGAGGCCATCCATGCCTGGCAGCATAATGTCGAGAATGACCAGATCTGGAGTCTGGGTACGGGCGAGGGCAAGTGCTTCGGTTCCAGAGCTGGCTGTGTCGACGACAAAACCCTCGTAAGCGAGACTTCGCTTGAGGACGCTGGTCACGGCCGGGTCATCATCGACCACAAGGATGCGCCGCATGCTACTCGCCCTTTCCGCTCGCCAGTCCCATTGCCTCAAGCCACTCGACCGCTTGCTGGAAAGTGGCCAGGCGCCCACCGAAACCAGCCTGGAAGCGCACTGCATCCTCACGCCGAGCGAAGGCCAGCAAGCTGGGTGCACAGCACGGCGTAGCGGTGCTCTCGACCACATAGACAGCCGCGCGTGCATTCACCGGTTGGCGGGTCACAAAGTCAAAGGTAACCGCTGACTGTACCTGTGCGCCCAAGCGCCGGACAAGCAACAGGCCACAGTGTGGACAACAAGCGACAGCTCGGGTGCCGTCTCTTGTGTGAACAGTAAAGTCGAGCCGCTTCTCCGGCAAGGTGCCGCAAATGGTACAGTGCGGTTGCACTGCGAGCGACTCAACGGCAACTGCCCCGCCGAAAACCTTGCGCACAAGGCCCTCCGCTGCGAGCCGGTCGAGGTCTCGATGAATCGTCATTTCTGAGACACCGAGGCGCCTGGCAAGATCAGCAATGCGAACTGCACCGTGAGTGCGTACTTCATCGAGAATTTGTTTTCGGCGCTGTGCGGCTAGCAGTGTCACGTGCATACCCATACCAGCTCTGTGATAATCTGTGACCCTTTGACAGATTATCACATCTTCCCACGCGGTACAAGCCGCAGTACCCCACTGCTTCCAGGTGCCATCCTCTCCGGGCAAGTTAGGACGCTCTTCGAGGATAGTGTGAGATGCGGCATTCAGTGACTGACGTCGGTTCAGTAGCCGAAGGGCGTCTGGTTTTTTGTAGCGGGCTGTGGCATCCCGTTCGTGTTGGCCATACTGACATCCAGTGCTCAGGAGAATGCGACGAATGGCGAGTCGTTGCATCACGGGCACGGACCGGAAAGCGATCTCGCCGCTACTGAGAGCTGTGACCGTACGTAAGAGAGGATTCTGTCGATCGGCTGAGACCTCAGGGAGGACAATGGTGCATGAGCTGTCGCTCGCTCACAGCTT
>FMJZ01023939.1_pt1 | contig 13440 bp, 11 predicted proteins | sample 1987881 | NCBI WGS metagenome assembly FMJZ01 (sample SAMEA4378227, study PRJEB15110) | soil metagenome | biome: soil; feature: Field; material: Soil | place: India | collected 2015-03-11 | depth 0 m | reverse complement strand
TCGTCAAAAAAAAGATATAGAGAGCATTAACATTCTAATGAACAATAAAGAATTGGTTACCTCGGTCGGATATCAATAAAAACATCAGGATAAAGCCTTACAAAAAGAAAAAGGTGGCAGTGTCTAACATTTTGTGTAAATTCAGTACCAATATGTTAAAGAAAAAGGTGTATCCGTTCCCTTGTTTACCCATATAAATTAAATGGATAAAAAGCATGCCTATGGAAAAAACGATTTACACAAAAAGATTGACGCTCCCATTAATTTAAATATAATTTCTATTAAGATATTTAAATTATATCTTGATTAATATACCTTTTGTTATTATGAAAACTTCCGAAATAAAAAGTCCACAAGACTTGCTAAGAGTTTATTTTTCTTTTATCAAATTAAAAATTAAGTTGTCCTGTAGAATTCAATTAAAGGAGAAGATATGTTGGATAAATTAAAAACAATTTTAGCCAAGATAGATGCTGATTATGCTGATGTGCGATATGAGATAAAAAAGGAGACCGTGATTGTTTTCCACGGTAAAGAACTATCACAGGTTAGTTCTAATGCTACAGACGGTTATGTGATACGAGCATTGAAAGACGGTGGTTTCGCAACTGCAGTGTTTACGAAATTTGAAGATGCAGACCGAATTGCGAAGACAGTTGTAGAAAATGCAAAATTAATTGGCCAACAGAGAGCAAAACCCGTGGTCTTAACTCAAACTGAAGTTGTAAAAGATAGTTTTATGCCAGATCTAAAAGAGGACCCACGCCAGATATCGCTGGAGGAAAAACTTGATATTACCCGTAAGGCTAACAATGTGCCTTTAAGTCATAAAGAGATTGCGACGACAAATATTGCTTACCGTGAGACAATTCGCGAGAAAACATTTGTTTCATCTGAAGGTTCAGAAATTCGAGAAGATTTGGTAACTTTATCTTTAGCCGGTGAAATTATTGCTAAAGATGGAAATTTAGTACAAAATGTCCGGGTGGCAACTGGTGGTAGTGATGGATTTCATTCGATTCGTAATCCCGAATCGCTTTTTGAAGAACGGACACAGATTGCCATTGATTTACTAAAAGCCGAACCAGTTAAAGCAGGCGTCTATAATTGTATATTGAATCCCAGTATGGCAGGCGTTTTTACTCATGAAGCATTTGGCCATTTTTCTGAAGCTGATATTATTGAAAATTTACCCGCAATGCGCGAAAAGATGAAATTAGGTAGTAAACTGGGCAGTGATGTCTTAAATATTGTCGATGATGCGACTTTACCTAATCAATTAGGATTTTATAAATATGACGACGAAGGCGTAAGCGTGCGTAGAACCCAACTAATGAAAAACGGTGTTTTAGTCGGACGACTCCATTCCCGACGCACCGCCGCTGAATTCAACGAACCGCTTTCGGGGCATTGCGTTGCGGAGGATTATCGCTTTGCTCCGATTATCCGCATGGGCACAATCTTTATTGAGCCAGCCGATAAGACCTTAGAAGAACTTTTTGAATTATTAGGAAATGGTTTATATATTCTTGATGCCAAAGGCGGTCAAACTGCCGGTGAAAATTTTACTTTTGGCGCCCAGTATGGATATATAATTAAAAACGGTAAGAAGACAACAATGCTTCGCGATATTAATATCTCGGGTAATCTGTATAAAACCTTATTAAATATCACCGCAATCGGTAATGATTTGGTTTTAAGCAAAAGAGGCGGTTGTGGTAAAGGACAATTAAATATTCGTTCTTGTCATGGTGCGCCTCATATCATTGTTCAAGGTTTAGTCTTAGGAGGTGTCTAATGGAAAAGCTCTTAGCGATGGCGAAAAAAGTCTGTGACCAAGTTGAGATTTACAGTTTAGATAATAAACAGAATGTCGTCTCGTTTGAAGATGCCAAACTTCACGAAATTGATACAAAATTCCAATCCGGAGTCAGTATCCGCATTATTAAAGACGGCAAACTGGGGTTTGCATATACCCGCAATTTAATTAATCACGAAGAGCTATTACAAAACGCACTCAATTCACTACAAGGCGGGGTCAGCGCCGAGTACGAATTTCCGTTAACCAAAGACTTGCCCCAATTAAACACCTATGATGCTGATATCGAAAACATTAGCAGTAAGCAAATGGTGGAAGAATGTAATCGGGTCTGCGAGATTTTAAAGAGTAAAACGCAGGGCGAAGTCTCGGCAACCGCTTATACTTATACCGAAACGATTCGAATTTTGAACCATAAAGGAACGGATGTCGTTAATCAGTCAAGTTATTTTGGAATTTATGCTTCAGTTTCATATCCGGGCACGGCTGCAGGTATTGGAAGAGTTTTTGCCGATAAAAAGTTCCATAAGATGCCGGATAATCTGCTCAATGAAATAATTGACTTCTATAATCTTTCATCTCAAGAAACAACTGCTTCCAGCGGAAAGATGAAAGTGTTATTTATGCCCAATGTAATATATGCGATAAATTGGCGAGTAAATAGCGGCACCAGCGGTAAAAGTGTCTATGAAAAAATCTCACCGATTGCGAATAAAATTGGTGAAAAGATATTTTCCGAAAAGATAACAATTTATGATGACCCGTTGGATGATAAATATCCGGGAGCACGAGCCTTTGATGATGAAGGAGTGGCGGTTAAAAAGACGACCATCGTAGAAAAAGGTATCCTTAAATCGTTCTATTGTGATTTAGAATATGCGAAAAAATTGAATCTGCCACCCACCGGTCATGGTTATCGGGCTGCTCAATGGGAAAGCGATACCATAACATTAAAACCAACACCGACTTTGGCTTATTTAAGATATCAAAACGGCAATAAATCGCTTAACGAATTAATTAAATTAATTGACCGAGGAATTATTATTGAAGGAGCTTTAGGCTCGCATAGCGGAAATATTCCCAATGGCGATTTGTCAATTGGCGCTAACCCAGCATTATATGTGGAAAATGGCAATATTTTAGGACAACTGAAAGATGTCATGGTCGCAGCAAATATTTATGAACTTCTCAAAAATGTAATTGAAGTGAGTGATACTTTATATTTTAGTTATGGTGGTCTAATGCCGGCAATTCTTTTTGATAATGTGAGCGTGGCAACAAAACATTAATAATCCGCCAAATAATTATAAAGGGTAGCGATAAGTTTTTTATGTAAATTGGTTGTTCTTCCTTAGGGGTGTCATTCTTTTTAGCATATTATATATAATTATGTTACAACATGAAAGAGAATACACCTTTTTCTTTAAATCAATATTGAATTTACACAAATATTATTCTCTACCTCGTAGAGCGATAGAATAGAAATTATTCTTGTCTTTTTATTTGGCAATGATAAATCGTGCTGAATTAGTTGTATTGTTATTATTTATTCAACATATATAAATACCGACGATGGCCTTATGACCACGATTACTCTTACCATCTTACTCAATAATATATCGTGAAAAGTATAACTAAAGCAAAGATAACTATTGGCATGTATTTCATAACAAAAAAGTCTACATCCAATTGAATAAAATACAGAATTAAAAATTCTATTGATTTTTTTACTTTTCTCAGTTATTATTGCATTATGAGAATATGTGTTTTAGGAGCCGGACTTCAAGGAAGAGTGGTTATTCAGGATTTAATGAAAGACAATCACCAAGTTACGGTTCTGGACAATAACAAAAACAATTTAAGAAAAATTATAAAATTACCTCAGGTTACAACTAAACTGTTTGATGTTACCAAGAAAAATGATTTGATAAAGTTTATTAAAGATTTTGAAGTTGTCGTTAGTGCCTTGCCCGCAGATTTAGGTTTTTATGCTATGCGGTGTGCAATTGAAGCCAAAGTTGATATGGTGGATATGTCGTATTCCGAACAAAATCCGTTTTTACTCGATAAACAAGCAAAGAAGAATAAAATAAAAATCGTGCCGGATGCGGGATTTGCACCGGGACTTTCTAATATCCTTATTGGTGAGGCGTATCGCCATTTTCTTGAAAATTCGAAGTTTGCCAACGGTTCTGCCACAAATAAAATTGAAAACATAAGAATCTTAGTTGGTGGAATTCCCCAAAATCCCATTCCACCCTTTAATTATAAGTATACTTGGTCACCGAGCGATTTATCTGCTGAATATACCAGACCAGCAAGGATAGTTAACAATTATCAAATTATTGAAGTCGAAGCCTTAACTGGTATTGAACAATTCTCAATTCCTCAAATTGGTCAGTTAGAATGTTTTTATACTGATGGATTGCGGAGTTTATTACATACTTTTAAAGATATTAAAAATATGGAAGAAAAAACAATTCGGTATGCAGGTCATGCAGAACTTATGAAAGAATTACTTAAATTTGGATTTAGGCCATCAAAACCTAATTCTTATAACAACACCTACATCACTCCTCAAGATTATGTTCTAAAATTTCTGCAGTCGGAACTGAATAAAGGAGATGATTGGGACTTAACAATTCTGTTAATTGATATTAAAAGTAAAAATAAATTCAGAAGATATAGTTGTATTGATTATTATGATAAGCAGAACGAGATAACATCCATGGCACGAATGACTGCTTATACTTGTGCAATTATTACTCGGTGTATTAAAAACTATCCGGGTTTTGGAATAATCGCACCAGAATATTTAGGAATGCATAAAACAATTAGTAATTATATTAAAGTCGAATTAAAAAAGAGAAAAATTATTTTAACCCAAAAGGATTTCTCAAAAGAAAAGTTTGCATAACCTTGTAACTTCTTTGAAGGACTAAAATTTCTCAGAGATAACAAAAGGAAATGTTTCTGGGCGAAATGAAACAACTCTAAAGAGTATTAACTATTACAGAAATGTTTGCGGTATCGTTAAAGCACATCTAATTTTAGGATACAAACACATCTTTGCTAAGCTGAAATTTCTATTGACAATTGAGTAAATTATTCTATACTAACTAAACATGTTTGGGAAAAAGAACATTCTTGGTGAAGCGAACTCAAAACATCTTGACCGTTTAGATTCTTTTATTGGTAAAGGCACTAATTTAAAAGGTAACTTGGCAGTCACGGGTTCAGCCAAAATTGACGGACAGCTCGAGGGCGAGGTGAAAGTTTCTGAAATGGTTATAACTGGACCTGAGTCTTTTATCAAAGGCACAATCAATTGTAAAGATGCAATCATCGCTGGTAGAGTTGAAGGTAATATCAATGCTCAAGCCAGCGTGGAATTGCAGACCGGTGCGACGGTGTTTGGAGACATTGTCTGCTCAAATTTAATTATTGCTAAAGATAGTTTTTTTGAAGGCAAATGCCAAATGAGTAATAGAGAAATACGAAAGGATTAATTATGATAACTGGACTTAAAGGTAAAAGAGTGATAATTACCGGCGCCGGGTCAGGTATTGGTAAAGCTATTGCCCGGAAATTTGCCGAAGCCGGTTCTCTGATTGCGGTCTGCGATATTAATAGCGAAGCCGCACAATTAACCACAAAAGAAATTGAAATCATCGGTGCGAAAGCAGTTGCTTATCAAGTGGATGTGGGAAATTTTGAAGAAGTTGAACAGACCGTGGAAAAGATTGCCCAAGCACTCGGTGCCATTGAAATTCTTATTAATAATGCCGGGATTACTAAAGATACGCTCTTATTACGTATGAAAGAAATCGACTTTGATAGTGTTATCCGGGTAAACCTTAAAGGTACCTTTAATTTTACTCGTGCTTGTGCAAAATATCTCTTAAAGGCAAAATGGGGAAGGATTATTAATATCTCTTCAGTGATTGGCGAGATGGGGAATATTGGCCAATCTAATTATGCCGCAGCTAAAGCCGGAATCATCGGATTTACGAAATCGATTGCTAAAGAATTGGCCGGTCGCAACATTACGGTTAATGCCGTTGCTCCAGGATTTATCAAAACTCCCTTGACGGAGAAATTACCCGAAAATGTAATTCAGGAATATATAAAACAGATTCCACTGGGACGGGAAGGCACGCCTGAAGACGTTGCCAATCTCTGTCTGTTTCTGGCTTCAGAAAATGCTTCATATATTACTGGCCAAGTGATTCGGGTTGACGGCGGAATGCTCACTGCCTAAAAAGAAGGAAATACTGAAAAACTGCATCAAGTTAATACTACGCATGCCTGACTGACATTTAGTGCGCTTTTAGACTTATTCAAGATTCTAAAACTCGATATTAGTGCCAAGAGTTAAGGATGATAGATATTTGTATAAAGGGCAGATTAGAAAAATGGAAGGCAAAAGGATACTTTTTGCTAAGGGAACAATGCTTGATCCTGATTGAAGTTAATTTCGGCTATCCCAAAAATATCATAGTATCCCTAAACGGATTTCGTAAACGGTCATCCTTCAAGCGTAAACTTCTTGGATAACATTACTAAATGGTTTTTGTGTATCTTATAATAGTTCGGTTGCGGATTTTGAAAGGAGAAGTCTGAAAATTACTCAAGATACACCGCGACCCACAAAAAAACCATCGATTATGCTTTTGCATTTCATGCCTTTTGAACCAATATTGACTTTGTCAGAGTTCTTGAAAGTTATGCTTGACAAAAGGGATTTTTGGGATATACTGACTAAAACAATTTATAAGAAATTTAATTGGATACGATTAATTTGATCGAAATAAGGTAATATACAAGTGATCACAAGTGATAAGTCATTTCAAATATTATGAACTTAATTAATATAATTTTATTCTACAAAAAGCGGGCGAAGTTCTTTAATGTTTCGATTCCGGTAGTTGTCTTTTATTTGATCGCTGGATTATTAATTTTATTCATTCCACTTACAATCTATTTTGTAATCGTAACAACCCATTACACCTACACAAGTCGTAAGGTTCGGGTTTTAAATCAAGAAAATCAGTTGCTTAAAACCGAAATTGCGACCGTTCGTACTCAATTAGAGACTCTTAGTCTCAAATTACACGCTTTAGCCGAACTGGATGCCCAGATACGAATCGCCGCAAATCTCGATTTGCTTCCCCGCGATGTTCGCCTGATGGGTTATGGTGCTAGCAATGAAGATGATATTGTGGCAGAGGTTGATAACTTAATTGAGCGGGCAAGACAACAAGAAAAAAGTTTTCAACAATTAAAATCCTATCTCCAACAGCAAAGAGCGTTATTACAGCATACACCGTCAATTTGGCCAGTAGCCGGTTGGTTGTCTAGTGGTTTTGGTTATCGTAAATCACCATGGTCTGGCAAATCAGAATATCATGAAGGCATTGATATTGTTGCGCCTGCAGGTACACCTATTGTCGCTACTGCTGATGGACGAGTCCGAAGTGCCGGTTATAAACCAGGTTGGGGACGTTATATAGAAATAGACCACGGCTTTGGCTATATAACATTTTATGCTCATTGCCAATCAATCAAAGTTAAAACTGGTCAAAAGGTGAATCGAGGCGAAGTCATTGCTACAGTGGGAAGAACTGGTTCGGCCACAGGCAATCATCTTCATTATGGTATAAAAATAACCGGAAATTGGGTCAATCCGTTAAATTATATTTTAACTGAATCGGTAAGTCGCTAAACTATTCACACCCCAAATTCTTATCCTCCGCAAAAAATATTTTTACAATATTTCTCAATCGATAAGCACATATTACCAAAATCGATGTAGGCATAAAGATAAATTGATTTTTGTGTTTTCTTAACACAGTATTTTTAATGAAAATATTCAATAAACTCAGTCTGAAACAAAACCCAAATTGTTGTTAAATCAAAGGCTGAAACTTTAAAAGAAACGATGAAACTTTTATCAATTAATTCAAAAGTTCTCAGTATATAAATCTTTACAATGCCATATAAGACATTATTTTTATTGGGGTTAGTTAATAAAGTTGGTTTGCAACGAAAACTTAAAATATTGGTAAATTACAGAAGTAGGAGAAGTTGACGACACATTTATCATTTTATTAGAAGTTCTATGTGGGTAAATTTTTACAATGTCATATAACCCACATTATGCTCAACGGCCATAGTAAATATAAAGTTAGTTTGCAACAAAACTTAAAATATTGTTAAATTATAGTCTGAGATATTGAAACACAAGATGACACTTTTGTTGTTTTGTGCACAAATGCTTAAGGGTTAAATTCTTATAATGCTATATTATAATTGAGGAGGCAAAATGAAAGATATTAGATTAGAACGTTGGGCAGATGTCTTGGTAAATTATTCGTTAAAAATCAAAAAGGGTGATTTGTTTCAAATCGTTTCCACCCATCTGGCTAATCCTTTAATTCATGAAGTCTACAGAACTGCGCTTAGAAAGGGTGCGCATCCTTATGTAAAATATATCGGCGAAGGATTAAATGAAATTTTCTTAAAAGAGGCGAGCGAGGAACAACTGGTGTATATTTCAGAAGTAGAAAAATTTGAAATTGAAAAGATACAGGCCTATTTATATATTATTACGGAATTTAATCGCAAGGCGTTGTCAAATTATGACCCCAAACGGTTAAGTCTGAGAAGAAAAGCCACGGGCTATTTATTAGAACGAAGATTGGAACGTACCCATCAGGGGTTAATGCGATGGTCACTTACTGCTTATCCAGATAATGCCCAAGCCCAAGATGCCGAGATGTCATTGGATGAGTTTAGCGAATTTATATTCGCCGCGGGATTTCTTAATGACCCCAACCCAATCCAAAAGTGGCAGGAATTAGCCAAAGAACAAAGAAGGATTATCAAAGCACTCAGCAAAGTCAAAAAAATCAATATCAAAAGCGAAGATACCGACTTATCGTTTTCTGTGCAAAGCCGTAAATGGATTAGTTGCGAAGGAAAAGAAAACTTTCCTGATGGTGAAATTTTTACGACCCCCCTGGAAGATTCAGTTGAAGGGGTTATAAAATTCTCGTTTCCTTGTGTCTATTTAGGCCGAGAAGTAAATGATGTTTATTTACGATTCAAAAACGGTGAAGTAGTAGAAATCAAAGCCTCAAAAGGTGAAGATTACTTAAAATCAATGATAAAAATGGATGCAGGTGCAAAAAGAGTCGGTGAATTTGCTTTCGGGACTAATTATGGAATAACTAAATTTATTAAGAACACTCTGTTTGATGAAAAAATCGGTGGCACAATTCATCTTGCCTTAGGTTCATCTTATCCTGAAACTGGAGGAAAAAATAAATCCAGTTTGCATTGGGATATGGTTTGTGATTTAAGAAAATTCGGAGAAGTCTATGCGGATAAGAGTTTAATCTATAAGAATGGTAAATTCGTTATCTAAGACGAACCTTAATTAAAATTAAGCAACTTCAACTACAAATCATAAAAAGAACAAAAATCATATAGATTTGGTTTGATATCTTTGTAGAATCTCTCAATTTAGAATATATAATAATATAAAAATATAAATAATATAAAATAGAATCTCTTAATATATAACAAGTTATTTATAGAATCTATCAATAAAATACCCAAATAACAGAATATAAAACTATATAAAACAAAATCTCTTAATATAAGAATACTGTGTTTTTAAGTGTTAACGATTTTAAAAGTTTTTCCATATCTGTTAGGATTTAGCAGCAAAATTGTGTAAACTTTTTACAAGAGCACTTGTTAAGACTCTACCTATGAGTTAAAAGCGCCAAATTAATATAGAAACATTCATCATCGAGAGCTTTGTCTTTATTATTGCATATTGACGCATATTTAATTAGAATTTATAATAACGATAGTAAATTTTATTCAGCATTGTATTGCCAGGATTAGCAATGAATCTTAGAATGAGTTCTGATCTTAATTTTGATATGATAAATAAAAAATGTGATAAAAGAGAATTATAGAGAATAAATGCTGCACCATGGACTCAGTCCGCTCTGAGTTCTTTAAGACTTGATGTCAGAAAGGTAGAATCTATGAATAAACAAACATTGGTTGTTTTTATTACATTAATACATATCCTCATTGGTTTGGCTTATCCAAAACAATGGGAGTTATTTAATAGATTAAAAAACAATTATTCTCAGATTAAAACCATGCAGGGTAAATTTATCCAAACAGTCTGTTCCGAAGTCGAAGGAATTTGTCGACAATTTGAAGGCAAATTCTTTATTGCCCGACCCTGTTTTAGTCGCTTGGAAGTAGTAACTCCGGAACCGCAAGTGATTGTTTTAGATAGTATTAATCTCTATATCTATCTTCCGAAACAAAAGACTGCTTACATTCAGCCGCAAAATTTATCGGTCAATTTTTTTAAGATTTTTGATGCGCTGTTTGAAGATTCTATAAAGTTTAAATTATCGGAGAAGTCGGATTATTGGGTCTGGGAATTATCTCAAGATACATCCCAGCAAATATCGCTTTTTTCGGACTTAAAATTTTATGTCTCCAAAAAGACGAATCTAATTGAACGATTTTTGTTTACCGACGCGTCGAAAAATGAACTCGAGTTTCAGCTATCCCATATAACAATTAATAAGAAAATTTCTCCACAACTTCTCAAATTCTCGGTTCCTAAAGGTGTTAAAGTTATCAAATGATTGTAAAAAATAGCGACGGATGTTTTGCTTGTGGTAAAGACAATCCAATTGGATTAAAATTAAAATTTACGCCGGTTCCTAATGGAGTTCAGACCACATATACTCCGACCAAAGAATTTGAAGGTTATCAAGATATTATTCATGGCGGAATTGTTGCTACTTTATTAGATGAAGCAATTGCTTGGGCGTGTCGCACTTGCGGGGTTGAGGCGGTAACAGGTGAAATCACAGTCCGTTACAAAAGACCTTTACTTACCAATCAACCAGTTACAATTGTCGGCATAATTGAGAAAAATCGCGGAAAACTTCTTTGCGGTTCGGCTTTTATCAAAGATCGAGAAGGAATTTTGATTGCGACCGCAACCGCAAAAATGGTCAGAGTCGACAAATAAAAATCACAATCAAATTCTCTATGCAACAATCTTTTAGTTCCTTAGTGGGTCATTGTAAAAAAATCTGGTCGGATAAAGGTTGTGAAAGTTTGCAAGTTGGAGTTCATACCGTCATTGATGGGCAACAGACAATAGCTCAAAGATCTGGGGATAGTGTTAGTTCTACCTGTTGTGTTCTTATTGAATATTTAATAAAGGAGTTTTTAATTTCTGCATTCTTTGACAATATTAGGTTATTTCCCGAAATAAACCGATTAGAAAATGAAATTGAATTTCATATTCATGCTCTATATCAAGAAATAACAAAAAGCCACACAAGACTATTCTATTTTATTCAACCTGATGCTCAGCATTTAATTAATCAGGGATTTAAACCTGTAACCTCTATGACAGGTCATTGGATTAATACTATTCTATCATTTGAACCTCTCGGTTTCAAAGTTGATAATTCGGTTTATAATCTCAAATTATTAAAAGCCCAATTTAGTGTTAACCGCTCTTGTTCGTTGTGTAAAAATTTATAACCTCATCATCTGGCTTATGATGATATTTGTAAAAACGGCAAGTGTAAAATTATCGCATTGCCGCTATCGGAAAGCATTTTGGGTTCATTGGAGAAATCTATCTGAATTTATTGCCAATAACCGACCGCATCATTCAACGCCATCAGGAATTGGAGAATATTGATATCTTCCCAATATTATGTCAGCCTTTTAAAATTATGCTTCTTAACGATGCAACCAACAGTGAACTCATAAAGGAAAATCAAACTCCATTAAAAATAAAATTGGGATAAACAATCAGAGACTTGACCAGGCAAGAGGTTTTTCTGATTAGATTAAGACAAGATGCTAATGTAAAAATTATCTCAGCAGTCAGAACTGGCGAAGTATTTGTGAAAAACGAGTAGTGGTCAAAGTGAAAATTGCATTAGTCACGCTGGGCTGTCCGAAAAATCTTGTCGATTCTGAAATCATTTTAGGTTATTTAGCCCGGAACAACTACATTTTGACCTTAGACTGGCAAAATTCCGATGTCTGTGTCATTAACACTTGTGCTTTTCTTAAATCTGCAGTTAAAGAAGCCGAACATTGGATTCAAAAAGTAATCGCTTATAAGAAAAAAGGGAAGATAAAAAAAATTATCGTCGCGGGTTGCTTGGTTCAAAGATACTATGATGCCTTACTGGATAAATTTCCAGAGATTGACGGTATTATGGGTATTGATAATTTGACCGAAATTGTAAAAGTAATTACCCAAGAAGAGCGCATGATCCGAGTCTCAAATAAACCAACCTATTTAAGTAATTATAAGACACCACGATTGATTAGTACGAATCATTATGCTTACCTAAAAATTGCTGATGGCTGTGATAATTTTTGTGCTTATTGTCTGATTCCTTCGATTCGAGGACGGTTTCGTAGTCGTAAAATAAAAGATATTGTCCAAGAAGCAAAACATCTTAGTCAAAATGGGATTAAAGAAATAATTTTAGTTGCTCAGGACACAACATTATACGGCAAAGATATTTATGCGGAATTATCACTGGCAAGATTATTAAGAAATATTGTTAAGATAAAAGATATCATCTGGATAAGAGTGCTTTATACTCATCCGGCTCATTGGACCGATGAGTTAATTCAAGTATATAAAGACAGTCCCCAAATTTGTCGCTATGTTGATTTGCCATTACAACACATATCAGATAAAATCTTAAAGACAATGAATCGTCCTTATACCCGCAAACAAGTAAAGCAACTGCTTGATAAATTAAAGACAATGCCGGATATTGCTATTCGTACTAGTGTGATGGTTGGTTTTCCTGATGAAACGGAAAAAGAATTTAATGAACTAATAGAATTCGTTGAGGAATATAAATTTGCTCATTTGGGATGTTTTATGTATTCCCGGGAGCCGGGCACACTCGCTTATAACTTACCGAATCAAATTCCGGAAAAAATAAAAAAAGAACGATTGGATTTAATAATGAGAACTCAGCAAAAGATTTCTTTAAACCGCATGCAAAGTTTTATTGGCAAAACGCTAAAAGTAATCATTGATCAGATTGCACATCAAAAAATCTTAAGTCGAACTGAATTTGATGCACCTGAGATTGATGGTGTTGTCGAGTTAAAAGGAATGAACTTCAAACCCGGTGATTGGATTGAAGTCAAAATTAAAGATGCCCAGGCGTATAAATTATTGGCTGTTATAAAATAAATGTTAGCATCTGTGTTCATAGTTCATAACCAAAACGATATCACCTCGTTTTTCGAAAAACAATTTGATCTTCCTGGACGGAGGTTAGCTTGAACCTGTTAAATTTCCAAGACGTTTCAAGGATAAATTTGTCAGATTGCATATTTAGGCTTTAATGTTAGTTTTAGAAAATATTATACATAAAAACGGACAAAAACAGTTAAGTATTTAACTATACTAAGTAAGGTCCATCTTACTTTAGAAAAGCCATTTTGCACCATAAAAATATCTGTTTGGTTTACCAGATTTACAACTCGAATAATATTTTCTGAGCTTTCAATTT
>FMJZ01014865.1_pt1 | contig 13448 bp, 8 predicted proteins | sample 1987881 | NCBI WGS metagenome assembly FMJZ01 (sample SAMEA4378227, study PRJEB15110) | soil metagenome | biome: soil; feature: Field; material: Soil | place: India | collected 2015-03-11 | depth 0 m | reverse complement strand
CGCTCGGTGGATTGCCGCACCGTCGACCACGCCGCAGCCGGGCGCGGCGCACGCCAGCGCAGATCTCCCACTGGCGGCTCGGCGTAAGGAATTCCGTACCAAGCGTAACTTCCGTAGGAGCCGCGGCCCCCGAGCACCGGTCCCGCGGGAGGCTCGCGCAGGCTTTCGGGAGCAACCGGTAAGACACGGTGTTCGGAACGGCCGCAGGCCATAGCGCCCAAGGTTGCCGCGACGATACACAACACCACGGCTCCGCCAATACGTTGCCGCAGTGGCCAAACATTCATGAAGGGCCAGGATTGGGAAATCATGGCGTACGCTTACCAAAGAAATACATGCCATGCCGCCGCTAGCGGCGAAGAATTTGGTCCGCAGGATCTCGGCCGGGGGTTGCGTCGCTTGGGTGGAAAAGGTCGGCGCAGGCTCCCTGTTGACAGGCCCGTGGTCCTGGTGCGAGCTTGCCGTGGCTTACGAAACAGTAGCACCAACGAGGAGAAGGGACATGCGAAGAATTCCAACTCGGGGGCGCTCCAAAGCAGAGATCCTGCGCGATCTCGAAAGCTTCCGCGCCGAAGACGTCGATTGGCGTAGCGGTCGTACTTGGGCCTACGTGTACGACCCGGGGCCGGAAGCCGAGGAGGTCATCAAGGAAGCGTACATGATGTATTTGTCGGAAAACGGGCTCGACCCCACAGCCTTCCCGAGTGCGCTTTACTTGGAGCGCGAGCTGGTGGCCATGGCAGCGTCTCACCTGCGTGGCGACGAAAATGTCGTGGGCAATTTCACTTCAGGAGGAACGGAAAGCATCCTGCTCGCGGTCAAAACCGCTCGCGATTGGGCCCGTGCCCACCGCCCGCACATTCGCGAGCCGGAAATTGTGCTGCCGGTCACCGCACATGCCGCATTTCAGAAAGCTGCTCACTATTTTTGCCTAAAACCGGTACTCGTTCCTGTGGATCCCACCACATTCAAAGCCGACCCGGAGCGCATGGCGGCGGCCATCACTGACAATACCATCCTTTTGGTGGGTTCTGCGGTTTCGTACGCCCACGGGGTGGTCGACCCAATTCGGGAACTGGGCGAGCTTGCCCAGCGTCACGGCCTACTGTTGCACGTAGACGCCTGCATGGGAGGCTTTCTCCTGCCCTACTTTCGCCGCTTGGGAGCGCCGGTGCCCGACTTCGAATTCCACGTGCCGGGTGTGACTTCGATTTCCATGGATTTTCACAAGTACGCGTTTGCTGCCAAAGGCGCATCGGTCATTTTGTATCGAAGCCCTGAGCTTCGGCAGTACCAAATTTTCACGTGTGCCACGTGGACTGGGTACACCATGATCAACCCGACGGTGCAAAGCACGAAGTCCGCAGGGCCCTTGGCCGCGGCCTGGGCGGTGCTGAACTTTTTTGGCGACGAAGGTTACCTCGAACTGGCCCGCAAAGTGTTGGAAGCCACTCGCTACCTCGCTCGGGAGATCGAACGGATTCCCGGCTTACGCTTGCTCGCCGAGCCGGAGATGAACCTGATCGCATTTACCTCGGACGAGGTGAACGTGTTCCAAATTGTCGACGAAATGAAAGTTCGCGGGTGGTACGTGCAGCCCCAACTCAGTTTTGGTGGATCGAAGGAGAACATTCACTTGTCGGTCAACCCTGCCAACGTGAAATGGGTCGACGCCCTCTTGGCCGATCTGCGGGCTAGCGTCGAGGCGGCGCGGCGGGCACAAATGGAAGACATCGGCCAGTTGCGCGAGATGCTTTTGGGGCTCGATTGGCAGCAGCTTTCGCCTGAAATGCTCCGGAATATGCTGGCCGTTGCCGGAGCGGGCAGCGGTTTGCCGCAGCGCATGGCGGCCATCAGTTCGTTGTTGAATCAACTGCCACCGGAGGCTGCCGAGCGGTTGCTTACGGTGTACTTCAACGACTTGTATCGTCCTGCGAAGGAGCAAGAGCGTGCGTGAGCGCCGCCGCAGAAGCTGGGTTACCCGAGTCGTTACCTTCGTGTTCCTTTGTCTCCTGGGCTTGACCGCAGTGCTGGTTGGACGCGCGCTGACGTTGCCGTCGTTGCAACCACTAGCCCAGCCGTCCACACGCCCCCTCACCGTGGATGCAGAGGCGGCAGCGAAGCGACTGGCAGGGGCCCTTCGCATCGCCACCGTTTCGGAGGGAGACTCGGCCCCGGTTCGAGCGGCGGAGTTGACCCAGCTTCACGCGTACCTCGAATCGGAATTCCCGCGCGTTCACAACACCCTACGGCGAGAAGTCATTGGCGGCCACTCGTTGTTGTACACGTGGACGGGGCGGAGTCCCTCAGCGGCTCCGGCCGTGCTCATCGGGCATTTGGACGTCGTGCCCGTCGAACCCGGGACGGAAAGCGCATGGCAGCAACCGCCATTCTCGGGTGCGATTGCCGATGGCTTTATTTGGGGACGGGGCGCGATGGACGACAAGTTCACGGTGTTGGGGTTGCTCGAGGCGGCGGAGTTGTTGCTCGCAACCGGCTTTCAACCGGAACGGACGATTTACTTTGGTTTCGGTCACGACGAGGAAGTGGGCGGTGATCAGGGTGCCGCCAACATCGCTGCTGAACTGGAGCGTCGCGGTGTGAAGGCAGAGTTCGTGCTGGACGAGGGTGGCGCCTTGGTCAGCAGCACGATCCCTGGTTTGAAGGCCCCACTTGCGTGCATTGGCGTTGCGGAGAAGGGCAGTGTGAGCGTGCGCCTGGAAGCTCGCGCCGTTGGTGGCCACTCTTCTGCGCCTCCGCGGCACACTTCGGTCGGAAAAATTGCGGCGGCCGTGGTGGCACTCGAACAACAACCGATGCCAGCCCGTCTCTCGCCGCCGGTGGAAGCCATGCTGAAGTACATCGCACCGGAGTTGCCGATGTTTCCCTATCGGGTGGCGGTGGCAAATTTGTGGCTGTTCGAACCTTTCCTGCTTCGTGTGCTCGGAGCCGAACCAGCCACTAATGCAAGCGTGCGGACTTCGACTGCCGCCACCATGATTGGCGGCGGAATCAAAGAGAACGTGTTACCTGCCTCGGCTTGGGCGGTCGTGAACTACCGAATCTTGCCCGGCGATACCGTGGCCAATGTGGTGGAGCACGTGCGGTCCGTGGTGCGGGATCCCGACGTAGAAGTGCGTGCCCTGCCGCGCAGTCGTGAGCCCACGGCCGTTTCGCCGACGAACGTTCCTGCGTTCGACCTCTTAGCCAAAACGATCCGCGGCACGTTCCCGCAAGCCGTTGTGGCTCCGTACTTGACCATCGGTGGAACCGACGTGCGCCATTATCAGAAGGTGAGCCGGAACTTGTACCGCTTCATGCCTTTGCTTGCCGACTCGAGCGACCTCGCGCGCATGCACGGTACCAACGAACGCGTGAGCGTCCAAGGCTACGCCAAAGGCGTGGAGTTTTACGCGCGTTTGCTCGCGAGCTTATAAACGGTGCGACGCTCACGACCCTCGATTCGAGTTCCGCCGGAGTTCCTTGGGACTTGCAAGTGTCCACACAATATGAATAACGGGGGCGTGGCCCAGCGGGAGGGGCTTCGGGATGCGTTGGATCCGTTTGTGGGTGCTGACCAGTTGGTGCTTGCTGTTTTTTGTGCCCAGGGGAGGCGGGGCAGAGGATTGCGGCTGGGCTTGCGCCGAGGGCGATTTCTGGCGGCTGCGTGGCCGAGCGCAATACCAAACACGGCTGGAAGGCGTCAGTACGTTTCCGCTCGACCGCTACGGCACTTCCCTCGACCGCAACTTTTTCTTTTTGCCTGTGCTTCGTGTGGGACTCAGTGCGGAGACCACCGACGTTGCTCGGCGGCCGTATTCGCTGCAGTTCGACTACGAGCATGACCTAATCACCGGCGTCGAGGACGGTGCACCGCCCGACCGTTTGGGGCGGGAACTTCCCTTCAGTAGAAAGAGCCACGAGGAACTCAGGCGCCTCTTCCTTCGTGTTACGGTACCCGATGCGTTTCTCGTGCTTGGCGGCGGTTACACCCTGAGCCATTGGGGGCTCGGGTTGCTGGCAAACGACGGGGCTCACGGGTGGACGAAAAACAACGCGTACTTTGGCGACCCCCGCAGTGGCGACCGTGTCATCCGTGGCACCATTGGAACTACGCCACTCACTTCGGCCAACATAGTGCTGCGCCTGGCTTACGATGAAGTGGTGGGAGACGACCCGCTTCTGCGCGACGACGATGCGCAGCAGTACATCGCTAGCGTGCTGGTTGGCTCTGGGTTGCGGCACTCGGCTGGTCTGTACGTTGTGTACCGAACCCAGGATGCAAAAGTTGGGCGTGGCTTTGACGTCGTGGTGTACGACGTGTTTGCTCGCACGAGTCGGAGCTTCGGGGCCATGGGCGAGTTCAGCCTTGCCGGCGAAGCGGCTGTGATCGACGGGAGCACGAGCCTCGGACCAACGGTAGACTTTCCCAAGCACGATCTCCTGCAAGTGGGTGCCACCGTTCAGGCTCGGCTCGACCGTGAGAGCCATGGTTTTGCCCTGGATTTTCTTTTTGCCAGTGGCGACGAGAATTTCGACGACCGCGACCAAAACGCCTTTAAGGTCGACCCGAACTACGAGTTCGGGTTGCTTCTGTATCGGGTGGTGATGGCAGCGCAAACGGCGAGAACGGTTGTTACCGCGGCTGATCCCACTTTGGTGGGCCGGCCCGTGCCCGACCTCGAGCGTTTGCCGACGCGGGGCGCACCGTCGAACACGATCGCGGTCTTTCCACGCGTATGGTGGCAGGTGCTGGAGCCGATGGTGGTGTACGGCGGCCCCTTGTTTGCGTGGAGCGAGGTCGATTACGCCGAAGCCTTCAACACGCGCTTGTTTGGCGGTGAACCGCACAATGCCTTGGGCGGGCGCCCGGGCCGTTTTTACGGCACGGAACTCGACCTCGGGTGGCGTTACTTCCGCAACGTGCGCGGATTCGATTTTCAATTGGGCGCCGAGGGGGCAGTGCTGTTTCCGGGCAATGCTTTTCGTCGGTTAGATGGAAGTACCATGAGCGAAGTGTTTTTGGGCAGGGTTTTGTTCGAGGTCCGGCTGTGAGGAGTGCCGTCATGAGGAAGAGAACGAACGTGCGTTTCGTTTTGCTCTGGTGGGTGTGGGGCGGATTGGCGACACTCGCAGCGCTGTCGGGCGGTTGCTCGCTTTCCGAGTCGGAGGGTGTCGCCACCTCGCAACCAGCGCGGACCACAGTAAAAATGGATTTCTTTCACAAACCGCTACCGGAAATTCCCCTCCCGAACGATGTGGCCACGGTGGTGGACCCAACATCGGCCACGGGTCGCCGGATCAACGCTTCCATGATTGCTCCCACCGGATTTGAACGTTTGACCCGGCAGAAGATCGACGAACTCGACGGATGGGGCGTGTTTCAGCCGATCACGATCCCGTTTACCGGCCCCATCGACGTCGAATCGCTGCTCGCTGGTCACCGCGATCCTTTGTACCAAACAGAGAACGACGTGATTTACTTGATCAACATCGATCGCCGCTCTCCCGAATTTGGTCGGTTGCATCACCTTGACGTCGGCAACGGCAACTATCCGATCGTGCTCGAACGGCGCGACAACTACTGGGACAACGACCCGCGTGCCGGCACCGTGTCGATCTTGTTCGACGAGGTCGACGAAGACCTCAATGGCAACGGTATCCTCGACCCTGGGGAAGACACCGACGCCGACGGCGTGCTCGATAAGCCGAATTACCTACCCGGCTCTAACCCTTCTCCCGACGATCTCAAAGCGCGCGTCGATAACTTCATGAGCTTTTACGAACGGGAAACGAACACCATCATTTTGCGTCCCCTCGTTCCCCTGCGCGAGCGCACCACGTACGCCGTCGTTGTTACCCGGCGGTTGCGCGACATCCACGGGGAGCCGGTGGGCTCGCCTTACCCGACCATTCACCACACCTCGCAGACCGAGGCTCTTCGGGCTTTGCCGGAGGTGTTGCCGGCTGGTCTCACGCTGGCCGACGTTGCCTTTGCGTTCACGTTCACGACGCAGTCGGTCGAAAGTCACTGGCGCGCTGTGCGGGAAGGGCTGTATGGGTATGGTCCCCAGCGGCACTTGTCTCATGAGTTTCCCGCCAAAGTGGAGGCTTTGCTGCCACTACGGGATGCGGATCGGTTCCCGAACAGCAAACGGCTCTATCTTCTTTACGGCGAAAACTGGCTACAAGCCGCACGGCCACTGGTAACGACGTTTCTCGGCTTGAACGCCAATTCCGAACAGTATCGGCAACTGGCCACCTCCCTCGAGTACGTGGATTACTTCGTCATCGGCACTTATCGTTCCCCCCAGCTTTTTCCTCGTACGGACGAGCAGGGGAATTTCTTGAACTTGAATTTACAAGCTTGGCCCCCTGACCTCGATCGCGTACCAGCTCCTGCACGAGAGGAGATCGTCTACTTCACGTTAGCGGTGCCACGGAAGGAAGTATCTGCCCGCAAGGATGGCCGGCCCGCGCCCGTAGCCATCTTGAGTCACGGATACACGGGCAACCGCTTCCCGATTATGCAGTTTGCTGGCTTCTTTGCGCGGCACGGCCTGGCTACCATTGCCATCGATGGTCCGTCACACGGCATTGGCTTGACACCGGAACAAGAAGCCTTGGCCAAACAGCTCCTTGGGACCATGGGTTACGGTGCAGCCGTGGACGCCGCCTTGTCCGATCGCGCCTTCGATCAAAACGGTGACGGTATCAAGGATTCCGGCGCCGATTTTTGGAGTGCCTACCTGTTCCACACTCGGGATATTGTCCGTCAGTTCATGCTCGATTACTCGCAGCTCGTTCGGATCTTGCGGAGTTGGAACGGACGTCGTCTGTGGGATTTCGACTTGGGTGAGGACGGTGTTCCGGACATTGCAGGGGACTTCGACGGAGACGGCCACGTGGACGTCGGCGGCGATGCCCCGATCGTCATGACCGGTGCGTCGCTCGGGGGAATCATGTCCATGCTCATGGGCGGGGCCGAGCCGCAAATTACCGCTGTGGCCCCGATTGCGGGCGGTGGGGGTTACGTCGACATCGGCATGCGCACGGTTCAGGGAGGTGCCCTCGAAGCGTTTGTCCTCCGAATGATGGGTCCGCTGTACGTCGGCAATCTCGACCCCACAAGCGGCCGCATGGAGATGCAAACCGTGGTCGTGAACCTCAATGACTTGGCCCGCCGGCCGCTGGGATCGGTCGAGGGTGTGCGCGTTGGCGACACCTTGGTTGCAGAAAACTTGAGCAACGGGGCGCGTGGCTGTGGCCTCGTGTTGCCTCCAGGGCGTGTGCGCGCGTCACTAGAAAGCGACCGCGGAGATCGCATCCGGTTGGTGTTCTATGCGGGTTCGGTGCTCGTGCCGGGTACGAAATGCGAAGTGCAACCGGGTAGCTCCGTACGTGCCGTATTGGATCGCTTCGGTGTCGATTTCACTTATCAGGCGCAATCCTTTCGCGCCGGAGAACCTCTGCGCGCCTTGGAAGACGGGTTGGGAAGGCCGCGCAATACCCCGGAGATTCGGCGCTTGGGAACGATTGGCCAGTTGGTGGTCGATCCGGCCGACCCGGTCGTTTTTGCCCCGCATCTTTTGTTGGAGCCCCTGGAGTTCCCCTTCACCCGCGAGCGGACCGGTAGTCACGCCTTGGTCATAAGCTCGCAGGGCGACATGAACGTGCCAACGAGTTCAGGCGTCACGTTTGCCCGCGCGGCCGGACTAGTGTCGTTTTTGGAAGTCGATCCACGGTACGGCCGGTCCCCGAATCAGATGCTGATCGACACGTACACGGCAGAGGCCGTGGACAATTTGGCCCGCTTCACGGACGCGACGGGAAAAGGCGTGCATCTCGACGTGGAGAACTTCAGCGGCGGCGACGACATTTGGGGACCGCAGTATCCCCGACTCGATCCGCCATTGCGGCTGGGTTTTGATCGGTGGGACCGCTTGGGCGGCCGCTCGGCTGCAATTTTCCCGCTGGCGCGCGACACCGGCGAGCACGGATTTAGTTTGCCTGGCGCCATGACCGACGATTTCCGCGCCAAATGCGCCCGAGAGTGCCCGATTCCAGGAACAGGCGACCCATGTGGGTGCCGCACGAAGACTACGTACGACATCGGGAACTTTCTCCTGAACATGATAGCGCGATTCCTGGTGACGAACGGCTTGGAGCTGAGCGACGATCTCTGCCAGTCGCGCAACGATTGCCCTGGCTACCTGCCACCACCCCCGCGGCGCGAGTTGGGCGCGCTCCCGTAACGGTATCGTTGGTTTCGGGGGCCGGATGGTGCGTGGGAAAGCATGTTTTTTCGCGGAACGCGAATGCTTCCGTCGCTACGGCTGCTGGAAGCGAGCTTGCGTCGGCTCACGTGGGGCGGTCGCACGATGCCAGTCTAAAAAATTTTTGCCGGCTCGCGCCTAGTCTCACCGGCTGCGGTCGGGACAGGCCGGCTCGGGGCGGCGGACTTCCAAGGGGTTTCTTCGCCGGGTCCCGAGTCGTCTCACTGGCTTTGGTCGGAGCAGGCGCACCCAGGCGGTCCCATTGGCCATGCGGTGCCCGGGCTCGAACTGGTGGGTTCCAAAGCGAGCCACGCCGTGCCCGCGAGTGATGTCGGACGGGTCAGAAAGAGGCACACGTCGAGGCTTGCATTTTCTCGTGCTCGGGCAAGCAGATAAGCAAGGCGGTACAGGCGTGATGTGCGCCACAGCCACTGGCGGACGGTGGTTCGTAAAGAGCTGCCCGTGTTCGTGGGCACCGGTTGAGTCCAGGCGTCCCTCGCGCTGGCAATGGCAAGAGTGGCGAACTTTTCCGCGCTTGGTTCGCGAAGTTTGCTGACGACGGGCGGCTCCACTGGCAAGATCAAGCGCGTTCATCGTTGCAAGCGGCAAAAGTGTGGCTGTCTCGCGTGTTTCAACGGATAAGGCAGCCCGCGTAGTTCCATGGGTTGGCTTTCGGCGGCGTTCATGAGGCGCGTTCCCCAGGGCCTGTAGGCACCGGGGAGGTCCTTCCTAGGCCCAGATCTTTGGCCAACCGCTCCAACGCGGCCTCGGCTTCAGCATCCTTCTGCCAGGGCAAAACGACCAGCCGGGTGACACCAGCGGCGGCAAAGGCTGCACATTCTTTTGGGCTCACGGCACCCGCGCTCACGGTGATTTCGAAGCCGTCGAGAGTTCTGCCTGCTCGGTCCAACATGCCGCGGAGGCGTTCGATCTGTGCGCGGGCGCTCTCGGGCGTGTGCCGCACACCGTACCACCCGTCGCCCAACTCGGCCGCGCGTCGCAGGGCTGCCTCGGTCTCCCCGCCGAACAAAATCCGAGGGCCAGGCCGCTGCTTCGGCTTCGGTTCGAACACCACTGGCCCAAAAGAAAAAAACTTCCCGTGAAAGGAGGGCGTTGCTTCTTGCCACAAAACGCGCCAGGCACGGATGCATTCACGAAGGCGCGCACCGCGCGAAGCAAAGTCCACCCCGAGTGCGGTAAATTCCTCTTCGAGCCAACCAGCGCCCACTCCTAGGGTGAGCCGGCCATTGGACAGCACATCGAGGGTCACGATCATTCGCGCACTCACGATTGGGTGGCGAAGTGCGGGAAGATACACATTCGTGCCCAGGCGGATTCGCTCAGTCTTACCCGCCACATGGGCCAGCAGGACCAAAGGGTCGAGGAGTGGCATCGTGGGGCGAACCGGCGCCCCTGTTTCCGCATATGGATAACGACTGCGGATTTCTGGTGGAAACACCACGTGCTCTGGAAACCAAACCGACTCGAAGCCAAGCGCTTCTGCGTGGGCGGCCACCGTAGCCATGCGCCGTGGCCGCAAAAGAAACAGGGGAACGCCAATGTGCACGGTTCGAGTTTCCTCCCGCCTGGGGGCTTATGCCACGCATGCAGCGTCTTGGCCAGGGGGAACACCCATCCTGGGGCTTTTTCGCTGCCGAGAAACCCGCGCGCAGCTCTACACGGGTTCCCACGCGCCTGAAGAATGCTTACAAGGGTTGAGGTCGCGGTCTTCGCGGCAGCAGAAGGATTGAGCAAGAGGAGAGGGAACGATGGGATCGACAAAGGGACTGATCCGAGCCATGAACAAAAAGGGGAGCCGCAAGACGAAAAAGCCACCTGTGGCGGTCAAGCTGCCGCCGCCGCCGGATCCATCTTGTTGCGAGCGGTGTGGCGCGTTGTACACCAAACAGGCGTGGCGCCGGGCGGGAGAGCGCTCGCATGCGCTGTTGCAAAAGGTTGCCTGGACGGTGTGTCCCGCTTGCAAACAAGCCGAACGAGGCGAGTACTTTGGTCGTGTGGTAATTCGGGGCAAGTTTGCCGCCGAGCACGAAGAGGAAATTCGCCGGCGGATCCGCAACATCGAGGAGCGAGCGCGCTTTACCCAGCCGTTGCGGCGGTTGGTTTCCGCGGACCGCGAGGGCAACGTGATCGAAGTGCTGACCACGTCGCAAAAGCTAGCGCACCGCATCGTGCACGAGCTCAAAAAACTCTACAAAGGGAAGGCATCCTACCATTGGTCTCCGGATGATGGCTGCTTGTACGCAGTCTGGGAGCGGGACGAGTAAGGGTGCGCGTGTGCAGTTGGACCCCTTTGACTTTTTTTGCGGACGGAAAAATAAACGGTAACTATGGGCGAGGTGATCGACTTCCGATCGTACCGACAGAAAAAGCAAGGCGGCGCAAAGTTTGTCCACTGCGCGTACTGTGGTGAACGGCATCCGGTCGTCCGCTTGGTGAACGGATCGGAAACCTGTCCCACGGCCTTCACCGACGGTACGCTTTGGTTCTGCCGGAACCGGGGTTGTCGCTCGGCGTATTTCTCGCAAGGAAAGCCACGCCGGTGACCATGCGTGACTTTCCGTTTGCGGCTCGGGTAGCAAGGGGCAACCGGGAGAAGCCCCGCTGCCCCGGCACGAGGTTGCGCCTGTCTTCGCGGCCGCTGCCGGTTGCTCTAGCGCGAATTCTGGGTTCCCGATGAGTCGCACGGAGCGGGCAGCGATTTTCGCGTTCCCGCAGTCCTGGGCCTGGGCGCGTGCGATCGGAGAAGACCGAGGCCTAGAGGTTTGTCGGGTCGCAGTGCACCGCTTTCCCGACGGGGAAGTGCTGGTGCGCGTTCCCGAAAGGGTTCCGCCTCGGGCCATCTTGGTGGAGCACTTGCACGAGCCGAACCCGAAGTTGTTCCCGACGCTCCTCGCTGCCGATGCACTTCGCCGTGCCGGGGCGCGCGAGGTAACCCTGGTGGCGCCATATCTGCCGTATATGCGGCAAGATGCGGTCTTCCGCCCAGGTGAGCCGATTTCCCAGCGAGTGCTGGGCCGGATGCTTCGCCTGGGATTCGATCGGGTGTTGACCGTGGAGGCCCATCTGCACCGGGTAAGACGCCTGACGGAGGTGCTTCCTGGTCGCTCGGTTTCCGCTGCGCCGGCGATTGCGGCTTACCTCGAGAAAGTGCGCTGGCACGGGTGCTTGGCTGGGCCGGATGCTGAGTCGGCCAGTTGGGTGCAACGGGCTGCGGAATTGAGTGGTTTGCCCTGGGTGGTTGGAGAAAAGGAGCGGCGGGGCGACCGTCGGGTGAAGGTGGTTTTCCGGCACCCGTTACCGTCGCCGCACGTGATGCTCGTGGACGACATAGCCAGCAGTGGTGCCACTTTGGCGCAAGCGGCCCGCGCTCTTATGCGCATGGGGGCGGAAAGGATCGAGGCGGTCGTGGTTCACGCCATTTTCGCGCCGGGAGCGGAGGAACGAATGCGCCAGGCAGGCATCGAGCGGGTTGTTTCCTGTAACACCGTGCCGCACCCGACAAACCGCATCTCTTGTGTGAAGCTTTTGGCCGAGGCATTGTAGCGGCGAATGAAAAGTGGCTCCCAACCCCCGCGGCCCGCGGTGCCTGTGCTGCGCTTTCTGGGCGCTACGGAAACCGTTACCGGTAGCCGTTTCTTGTTGGACACTCCGCGCGCCCGGGTGTTGGTGGACTGTGGATTGTATCAGGGCCTCAAGCAGCTCCGGCAGCGCAACTGGGAAGGTTTACCCATCCCACCGGAGACCATCGACGCCGTTGTGCTGTCGCATGCGCATTTGGACCACTCGGGGTACTTGCCCGCGATCGTTCGGGATGGATTTCGCGGTCCCGTGTTTTGCACGCCCGCCACAAAGAAGCTTTGCGGTATCGTGCTTCCCGATAGCGGCCGCGTGCAGGAAGAAGACGCTGCGTATGCCAACCGCAAGGGCTTCTCCAAGCACGCTCCGGCGCTGCCGCTGTACACAGAGGAGGATGCGGCGCGGGCACTCGCCCGGTTGAAGACCGTCGATTTCAACACCTTGACCGAGGTGGCCCCTGACGTGGGTGTGATATTCCATCGGGCTGGTCACATCCTAGGCTCGGCCGTGGTGGAGTTAAGGCTCGGCGGAATGCGGTCGCGTGTGGTGGTGTTCAGTGGCGATTTGGGGCGCCCGTTCCATCCCATTTTGCGGCCTCCGGCGTCACGACCTTCGTGCGATGTGCTGTTGATCGAATCCACGTACGGCGATCGTCTTCACGAAGACGTCGCTTCGCTGGAACGTTTTCGCGATGCCATTCGGCGCACGGCGGAGCGTGGTGGCATGGTCGTGATCCCCTCGTTTGCCGTGGATCGCACGGAGGTGGTTTTGTATCACCTCCGGGCAATGATGCAGGTAGGGGACCTGCCGCGGTTGCCGGTGTGGGTCGACAGTCCCATGGCCCTGGCAACGTTGCAGGTGTACCGCGAAGCCTTGTCCAGGGAAAACCACGAAACTCACGCGCGACTCACCGGCAGCGACCCTTTTGACCCTGGCAACCTTCGCGAAGCTCGCACGACAGAGCAGTCGATGGCCATCAATGCAGAGTCGGGGCCTGGCATCATCATTTCTGCCTCGGGCATGGCGACTGGGGGCCGTGTGCTCCATCACTTGTTGCAGCGCTTGCCGGATCCGCGCAATACGGTGTTGCTGGTCGGCTACCAAGCCGAGGGCACGCGCGGCCGCGCTCTGCTCGAAGGGGCTCGCGAGATCAAGCTGCTCGGTCGCTACGTGGCGGTGCGTGCGGAGGTGGTCGACGTGCCGGCCTTTTCCGTCCACGCCGATCGGAACGAGCTGCTGGCGTGGATGCGCTCGAACACGCGGGCGCCCGAGGTGACGTACATCGTGCACGGAGAACCGTCCGCGTCACAGGCGTTGCGTACCGCCATCGAAGCCGAACTTTCGTGGCCTGCCGTGGTGCCCCGCTACTTGGAAACCGTACGCTTGGATTGACGGATTCTCCCTTCCGGCTGCACCCGTTGGGAGCGCGGACGTGCTGGTCCGCAACCGGCCCCCACACATGTGCATGCCTACGAGGTATTGGCCGCGTTTCGGCTGTGTTGGCAACGGGCGTGGGTGGTGGCGGCGAGGGCGCACTGCCGTGCGCCCCTACCGTGGTGCGGCTACGTGGGTGGT
>FMJZ01030512.1_pt1 | contig 13452 bp, 13 predicted proteins | sample 1987881 | NCBI WGS metagenome assembly FMJZ01 (sample SAMEA4378227, study PRJEB15110) | soil metagenome | biome: soil; feature: Field; material: Soil | place: India | collected 2015-03-11 | depth 0 m | reverse complement strand
TGATGGTGTGGTGGCCGTCGCCTTCGGCTGGCTGGGTGCTCCAGCAAAACACCGACCTGAACACGACGAATTGGGTAACGCCGCCGGAGCCGGTTCAAGACGATGGCACAAACCGGTTCATCATCGTCAATCCGCCCACCGGCAATCGGTTCTATCGCCTGCACAAGCCGTAAGTGAAAATCCGCAACCCGAATCTCGAAATCCGTGGCACGGGGCCGCGCCGCGGCTTGACGTGCCGAAACAAACCTAAAGTCCAAGTCCGAATTCGGCAGTCGGGCGGCGCGCCGCTACGGGACGACTGTAGCGGCTTTCGGCAGAAAGCTGAAGCGGGTCAACCTGAGGCCGGACTCTGCGTTAGACTAACAACTGCCAGATGTTCAACTGCCCGGCGCCATTTCGCCTGGTCTATTGCAACTTTGCCGATTCCATTTTGGGAGTTGCACGCGCGCTGAATGCTGGCTATTTAGCAAGAAACCTAACGAAAGGAAACCTATGGCAGACAACGTTGCGGCGACACAGCCAATCCAACCTACCGCTGAAGACAAGACCGTTGCAATCCTGAGTTACGTCACCTGGATTGGCTTTATCATTGCGATTGTCCTGCACAGCAGCAAGAAAACCAGGCTGGGTGCGTTTCATCTTCGGCAAACTCTAGGCTTGTGGTTGACGGCCATCGCCGTTGTGTTTGCCCAAATCATCCTAGCGTTCATCCCGATCCTGGGGTGGCTCGCCATATTCGCGCTCTGGTGTGCACTGTTCGTGTTGTGGCTGCTGGGTCTGATCGCTGCGATCAACGGCCAGATGAAGCCGATGCCCATCGTTGGACTACTCTATCAGAAATGGTTCGGCACTGCTTTTGAGTAAGCACGGGCCGCGAGTTGGGTTCGCAACATGCCGCTCGGCGAAGGGCGGGCGCTGGCACTAGCGATAAACGTGTATTCGCGGTGGGCGGTGGCTTTGTTAACGTGGCGTGATTCAGTGGAGGCGTGATTTGGTTTTCGCTTTTTCCCAGCCCAACCTAATCTCGCGTCGTGCCCCCGCTCCAGTGCACAATTGAGGATCCCGTCACCTCGCTCTGCGGTCTGACGGCTTTGGAAGAGCCGTTGAACCGCGCGGCCCAAATGGTTCTGCGCTGCCTGACCTCCGGCCTCAAACTGCTGCTCTGCAGCGGCGGCGGCAGCGCGTCCGACGCCACGCATCTGGCCACAGAATTTCTCTGCCGATGCAAAGAGGCCCGCCGGGCGTATCCCACCATTTTACTCACGGCCAACGGCGAGTTCATGACCGCCTTGTGCGACGACTACCACGCCGACGAAATCTTTGCGCGGCAAGTCTAGAGCGCAAACTGCGGCCGGATTAGCCTCAGCAACGCACAGGCTGTGGTTTCAAACCGCATATGCCGCCCCCAACGCAGATGCCGACCTCAACGGTAAGTCAGATGCTTGGGAGCTGACGCACACAAACACGCTAAATGCGTTTAGGCCACAAGCGACGCCAACGCCGACGGTACGACCGACGAACAGGAATATCTGGCGAGGCATAAATCCGCTGGCACCGAACGACCTGCTCCGGATCGTGCGTGTGGCGTGCCAAAGCGGTTTAACCATTCTGCAATGGCTTAGCAGTCCCAACCGGTTCTATCGGGTACAGCGTGCTGGCGTGCTCAACGCCGCCGCGATATGGCTGGAACTCGCAATTGGGTACGAAAACGTGCTGGGATGGAACAACGTCGCGTTTAGTGATTCGTCAACAGACGTGTTCTATTGGATTCGGGCGGGCTGACCAAAAGCGCAATAGCTGAGCGTTTCCGAGTAAAAGGACCTACACTGTACGCGCACGAATTTGGTCCTTGGTACATTCCGCGCTGCAGTCGCGGATGCGGGGGCATCAGAAAAGACTCGTCAAGTTGTCTGGGCGATTAATCGGCACCGGCTGAGTTCAAACACGGCTGTAGCTAGGTATGCGCCAAATGCAGCCACCAGGGATGTAACGTAAGGGTAGTTCCACGCGCTGCTTATACTACACAAGAGCCAAACGCTTATACCCGTAATCAAAGCTGCGTACGCGCTTGCAGCACCGCCAATCCGCGTGAAAAGGCCAAGGACCATGATCACAAAAATTCCGGCACTGCCGAATGCCGAGGCATTCTCGACCAGGTCAAGAATCGAATTTGCGTGCAGGGCGAGTGCCCATGCGATCACTCCAAACACAATCACTCCGATCCGCGCCAGGCGCACTTTCACGGTCTCGCTCGGGCTCGATCGCAGCGGCATCACGAGGTTATGCGCAGTCAGTCCTGCAGCAGCAAGCAGTGTACTGTCAACCGTGGATAGAATCGCGGAAACAAGAGCCCCCGCAAAAACAATGTAAAACAGTGTTGGCAGGTGCTGCTGTGCTATCGCCGGGAGAATTTGTTCGCCGTGCTCAAGTTCGGGGAAGCACTTGGGCCCGACAAGACCAAACCAGACCGGGATCAAGCCGACCACAATGTATAAACCGCCCCCGAGTAGCGCCGATCGTCGGGCGGTTTGCGGCGAGCGCGTGGCCAATACTCTAGCAACCAATTCCTGCGCAACAACGGAACCACAGACCGGTATGGCCCAGTCTTCGAGTGCCTCAAGGCCGTTGCTGTACCCGCCAAATAAATTAAGTCGCGCCGGTTCGATTGCCGTCCAGCCTGCCTTCAATTCCGCAATTCCAGGGAACGCGACAACCAGCAGCAAAAGTAACCCGATTATCAACGCCACTGCCTGAATAAAGTCTGTCAAAACATCTGCACGCATGCCACCCAGACCTGTGTAAAAAACCGCAACAACGGCAGCCAGCGTTACGGCCTCAGCGTGGCCAAGGGTCGAAGAAGCTCCGAGCACCTGCCCAAACGCGCGCACTTGTGCTGCCGCCCACAAAACTGATGTGGGCACCATCATCAGCACTGCTAACCGTTCGACTCCGGCCGAATATCGTTGTCTGAACAGGTCCGCCAGCGTCGTCAGGCCACGCCGCCACAACGGCATTGCGAATATCGCCCCCATAAACAACAGGCATGCGCCGTACCCAAACGGGTCTGCAGATGAACCGGCTAGTCCGCGTTCGTAGATCGCGCCAGCCGAGCCGATGCATGTCTCGGCACCAAACCACGTTGCGAAAAAGCTGAATGTGGCCAGACCGAACCCAATCCGGCGGCCTGCCAGAAGGTAATCCTCCTCTGTCCGGATGCCGCGCGAGACCGCAAGCCCAAGCACAACTTGGAGCAACACGTACAAAAGTACACCTGCCAGGACAACATTCATCGCCACAAACTAGAAAGCGCACATTCGCCAGTTGTCAATGATGATTGGCGTGTGTGGATTAGACTTGCGGCGGCTATTTTGGCCTGCTCACGCAAGAAACCAATTGTGGCGTAAAACGCGCGACCGTGTTTTTTTTGCAACTCTCATATCTTGGCTGACTTTTGCGCAGGCAAATTTTCCCTGGCCGGACCGCTGGCTGGAGACCAGCATACATACTAATGGCGTGTTGGGTGGCGTTTACCGAATTGTCGCTGAACCAAAAAAACTCATTGCCAGGCTTTACGCTATCACTGCTCGTCGCTTGACGGGCAGACTGCCAAGCCAACCAGCTTTCGGGACTGTTGCCCGGCGCGGACTTGGCCGGCACTTAATTGGAGCCGGGCCATGTTGAATAACTCCGCTAACAGTTTCACGGGCACGGGCAACGAGAGTGGCTTGACCAGTTTGAACGCCGGCCAGTTAATCAGCAGCACGGTGCCGTAAGTGTGGATGGTAGTCCCAGTGGTGTGGGCCACACTGGTATGGCTGTTAAGTTGGTCGTGTATGCCAGCACGACGCGTCGCATGCACTTTGTGCGCACAACAGCCGACAAGCCGCTGGAGTTTGAAGGTCACCGGGGGTGCATGTCTTGCGCATGGAGGCAAAGTGAGATGACCGTCACTTCGGTTTGTCAGTGGTATGCCGGTGCGCCCGACTTTGGTGTTGGATTTTGTTGGTGGTTGCGTAGTGGAGAAATGAAAAGTAGGGTGTTAAAGAACAGTGCTTGCGGTTTGAGGCATGCGATGGCGAACTAAAAAGCTGGTTTTGGTTGGCTTGATTTGTGTGGGTGCATTGAGCTTGGCATGGTGGTTAAACCTTGCGCGTGAGCCGCTCAGAACCTCGGCCAGAAAAGCTTGGAAGCAAAAAGCCGTCGCGCAAATAATGGCGTGCGTGACAGACCCAAGCTGGTTGAGTAACGAGTTGACCGGCTTGAGACTTAAAGCGGCTGAGACGGAAGGTTATGAGGGATGGTTATCGGACAGCTTGATCTTAATGCGTAGCGGCGAATGGCTCTGTTACACCAATGTGTGCGCAAAGCAACCGGGCGGGGTTCACGACCTGTTTATAGCGCATGGGTCGGACGGGAATTGGTATTACTCGACCTTTCATTTTTGCGCTGGGATGTTGGTACTGCGCTGTGAAGAGCAGCCCAAGGACATCAAAACGTTTTGCGAGACTTACTACGTAAGGAGATTTGACGGCCGCTCGAATGAGTGCCTGAAAAAGACATGGCCGCCTGAACGGCGTGTTGACGGGTCGGCGTTTTAACTGTGCATTATCTATCGCGGCGCAGCAGGTATTCGGCCAGTGCCTCAAGCGCAATTGCCCTGCCACCAAACGGTTTCAATGCCGCAAAAGCGCGGTTTGTGAGTTGTTCGGCAATTTTGCGTGATTTCTCGAGTCCGAGGATGGCGGGGTAGGTCGCCTTGTTTGCCTTGGCATCTTTGCCGGAGGTTTTGCCGAGCTTTTCGGTAGGCTGTGTTACATCTAGGATGTCGTCAATTACCTGGAAAGCGAGCCCGACATTGTAGCCGAAATGCGTCAGTGCCTCCAGTTGTGCATGTGTACAATTTGCGCTCATGCCACCCAGCCGCACGGCGCAGCACAATAGTGCCGAAGTTTTCCGTTCGTGGATGTACCGCAACTGACGCGGTGATATTGTGCAACCCTCGGCTTCGAGGTCGGCCACCTGACCAGCTATAAGTTGTAATGAGCCTGCCGCACGCGCTAGCTCGGCAAAGATCACTTTGTGTGGATATCGCGGCCACCCTTTGGCCTTTGCCGCGATCTCGAATGCCTGGGTTAAAAGTGCGTCTCCGGCAAGAATTGCAATTGCTTCACCGAACACCTTGTGACTGGTTGGTTTGCCGCGCCTGAAGTCGTCGTTGTCCAACGCGGGCAGATCATCGTGAATTAGTGAGTAAGTGTGGATGCACTCAACAGCGCACGCCGCGGGCATTGCATCTGCAATTGTGCCGCCGCAGGTCTCAGCCGCAGCAAGGCAAAGAATCGGCCGCAGCCGTTTGCCACCCGCGAACAGTGAGTAGCGCATTGCCCGATGAATCGTGCTTGGCTTTGCATTTGCCGGCGGCAGTAACCTGTCAAGTGCGTTGTTAACCGCTTGGATACGGTCTGCCAAATATTTCTGAAGATCGAATCCGTTTTTGCCAGTCTGCATCGTTAGAGCTGGTGTCGGTTATACTCGAGCTTTGGTTGCAGGCAAAATTTTCAGCATGAGACCGGCTTGTGCAAGCTGAATCGAAGTTAACGTGCTTGCATTGGGATTGTTGGCTAAGTAGGCTTTTTCAAACTATGGAATCCAATTCGAGTATCCAGAACCAGGCTGTTCCGCCACCGATATCGCCACCGCCGGTTATTAGTGCTCCAACAGCACCGAAACCAAAGAAGCGCGGCTGGATAGTTGCCGGCTTAGTGTTGGTTGGCATTGTGGCTGTGCTTATTGTGGGTGGACTGGGGATGTTCATGGCCGAGATGCTAACTGTGACTGGTAAATTGCCTCGTGCAGGCGGGCCGCGCCTTGAAGAAATTGTGCTCGAGGACAATGGTGCACCGGCCAAGATAGCTGTAGTCGAGGTTGAAGGCATCATTACCGACACGGTCGTACGCGGGGGACAAACCATGGTTGACGTTTTTGAGGCACAATTGAAGCGCGCTGCAAATGATGAAAGAGTTAAGGCCGTCATTTTGAAGGTCAACTCGCCAGGCGGTGAAGCACTCGCCGCCGACCGAATCAGTTCCGCAATTAAGGAGTTCCAGCAAAAACACCGCAAGCCTGTCGTTGCTTCACTTGGGAGTCTGGCCGCTTCAGGTGCATATTATGTAAGCGCGCCGTGCCGATGGATAGTTGCGCATGAGATGACAATCACAGGCAGCATAGGCGTCATACTAAGCACATTGAACTACCGCGGGTTACTGGACAAGGTTGGCGTCGTACCGATGATTTACAAGAGCGGCAAATACAAAGACATGCTCAGCGGCGCGCGGCCGCCGTCGGAAGTCACCGAGGAAGAACGCCAAATGATACAAGCGCTGATTGAAGAGGTGTATGGGCGGTTCAAAACTGTTGTGGCCGAAGGCCGAAAATGGGCAAATGAACAATCCGGCGATGACGGCCGGCCTTTGATTACTAACTGGGAAGAATATGCCGATGGCCGGTTGTTATCCGGAAGCGAAGCGTTCAAACACGGGTTTGTTGATGAGCTCGGTGATTTCAAAACCGCCGTGAAACGGGCGAAAAAACTTGCAGGCGTACCTCAGGCGAATCTGGTCCGGTACAGGCAGCGGGTTGACCTAGCGGACCTGCTCGGTTTTATGGGGCCAGCCAGCGAAAGGGTTGTGAAGGTGGATATAGGAGTTGAACGATTCAAGCTTGAGCCGGGCAGATTGTATTTCATTGCACCCCCAGTACTGAACTGACACATTGAAGCTGTAGAAAATTAGCTGTGCGCAAACACAGTTTGACACTAACTAAGGCAAGATAATTTGTGCTTTAACCTTGGCCACAGCCAAAAAACCAAAAAATGAAATCCAAGACGCTGTTGATTGTGGCTGACACCGAACGCGACGCCGACATGCTTTACGCTGTGGGCATGTTTGCGCCTGACCCGTTCGTATATCTGCGAATAAACCGCCGGCAATACGTTGTTGTAACCGACCTTGAGCTTGACCGTGCCCGTATCGAAATCCCCCATTGTACAGCGCTGCGGTTAAGCCGCTACCAGCAGCAACTCAGAGAACGCGGCGTTAAAAACCCAGGCATCGCCCATGTAATCGCGCACGTGTTGCGAGAACGACACGTTAAGAGCGCTGTTGTTCCCAGCAGTTTTCCCTGTGGTCTGGCGGCCGAACTGCGCAAACTCGGCATCAGAGTGCAACCGAAACGCGGCCAGTTCTTCCCCGAGCGCGAGTTGAAATCGCCCGACGAAGTCAAAAAGATCACCGCTGCTCTTGTGATGGCCGAGGTTGGGTTGGCCGAAGCTATTCAAGTGTTGAAACGCGCCAAGATTGGGCGGAACAATAAACTTTATTACAACGCGATCCCGCTAACAGCCGAACGGCTACGCGGCGTGATCGAGTCCGCGATTGCCCAGGCCAACGGACAGGCGTGCCGCACAATAGTTGCCTGCGGCAAACAAGCCTGTAATCCGCACGAGCCTGGCTACGGCGTGATGCGCGCAAACGAGCCGATCATCATTGACGTTTTCCCGCGTTCGCAAAAAACAGGCTATTACGGTGACATAACCCGTACAGTTGTGAAAGGGCGCGCTTCAGAGGCCGTCAGGAAACTCTACGACACCGTTCGGCGTGCGCAGCAGATTGCTTTTGGCAAGATGCGCCCCGGCATCCGCACATGCGAAGTGCACAAGGCCGTGCAAGAATTTTTCGAACAGCAAGGCTACAAGACGCTCAGGCGCAATGGGCATATGCAAGGGTTTTTCCACGGCACCGGCCACGGCTTGGGGCTTGAAGTGCACGAACCGCCGCGAATCAACGCTTACTCGACCGAACGATTCAAGCCCGGCCAGGTCGTGACCGTCGAGCCGGGGCTGTATTATCTGGACATTGGTGGTGTCAGGTTAGAAGACGTTGTGCTGATCACCCGTAACGGACCGCGCAATCTGACGCGGTTCGAAAAAGTGCTGGAAGTTTAGAAGCGCACGCGCGTGTGTTTAACATGCCCGGAAACAACACACGGGGCGGCGGACTCGGGACTGACTTCAGTTCTGCCTAGAGCAAGGTTTTCCTCACCTCGAGCAGCGCGTTTAGCATGAATTGAATTGCCAGTGCCGCAAGCAACAGCCCCATTATACGGCTGGTAATTCGGATTGCGATTGGCGTCAACCACTGCGCGCCACGCGCTGCAACACGCAGAATGACGTATGTTGCAATTGCAACGGCCACAATACATACAGCAAGCGCAACAAGCTGCGCAAAGTTTTCCGCCCTGCTTTGAAGCACAATTACAGTTGAGATTGCGCCCGGCCCGGCCAACATCGGAATTGCCAAAGGTGTGATGGCGACGCCTTCCTTTTGGCGCGCGGCGTTTGTTTCTTCGTTTGTTTCATACACGCGCGAGCGTTGCGCGCGCAACATGTCAAGCGCAACCAACAACAGCACAATACTGGCTGCTATTTGAAAGGCGGGCAGTGTAATTCCGAACACCTGAAACAGCCATTTGCCGGCCAGCGCAAACGCGAGCAAAACGCCTGCTGTCACTCCGCATGCAAGCCGCGCCATGCGCGTGCGCGCGTCGGCTGTATCTTCGGGTGTCATTGCCAAAAATGCCGGCACAGCACCGATCGGGTCCACAATCACAAACAACGACGTCAAAGCCAACAGCGTGTATTCGACCAAGCTCATTTTACGCAGGGTACAAACACGGCGTCTTTCATGCCATGAATAATCTTTTTATCAGCCGGGCAAATCGTTGCAAGCACACCCCCGAGCCGCGCACGGGCGGCGTCGCCCTCGCCAGTTACGAAATAAAACGGGCACAATCTGACCCGGCCATCCATTTTGGCCAGCGTGCCGCAATCAAAGTCGAACCACTCAATCCGGACTCGCTTCGGCTTATGAAACTGCTGCAAAATATATGGGTTGCGCCCGAAGCTTTGCAATGCAGTGTCAATCGCAGCCGACCATTCGGCTTGTGACATATCGCTGCCAAGGTGTACACCGCGTGCACCCCACGCCATTGGCGAAAACCCGGACACCTTCAGCACAAATTGGCGTTGGTTCTGTGAAAAGGTTTTCAATTGCTGCCAATCTGTTATGTCCAACTGAGGTATAGCAGCGTGCGGCGGTAATGGTGTCGGGTCAACTACCCACGTGTACGGCAAAAGTTGCTGCAACCGTTGAAAAAATCCTGCTCCAAGCTCGCGAAACCAGAACTCGCGTAGGTTCCGGTTCCAGAAAAGCGCAAACAAAAGTTTTTCTTCAAGCGCAGGTTTTGGTGGTGGGGTTAACGAAATCCGCCCGGCTGCAGCAAGATTGAAGATCGCTTTTGCAGTTGGCACATTAGCAAGGTCAAATAACTCGAAGAACCGGTACACCGCATCACCTTCGGCAAACGCAGTGTACCCTGCATCACGTACTGCAAATCGTGGACCAAGCTGCGCCGCCAACCATTCCATTTCGGGCCGGTATGTTGCCGCTTCTTCGGATACAACAATATGTACACGCTGCGCATCACCGAAAATGCCGGCAAACCCATCGAGCATGCCGGTTGGACCCCCGATAATCCTAGTTTTCCATGTTTCATGGCCGACTGCTGCATAGGTTTGATTCAACCAGCTCGTTAACCCAATGCCGCCCGGCACACTGTCAAGCTCGCTTACCCGTAAGCCATGCTCGGTAAGCAAAATGTCCGGCCGAATCACTCGTGGCACGGCATTCTTAAACGCTGGATTTTGTTGTAATGCAATCAGGTCGGCTGGTTTGCCCTGATCCAGCAACGCGGCCACCCAACCGGGTTGTTTACCTTCGATACTGTGCCGGTAAAGCAGGTTTGCAGCTTGGTAAAACCGCAACAGAATGCGGCCCAAAGTTTCGAGTTCTTCTGCTTGGGCTTCGCCCAACGCAAATGGCTCAGGTGCTATACGCCAGCTCAACCCGGCAAACAACCCTTCCGTAGGCAGTTGTTGCCTGACGAAACGCGCAATCTCGGCAGGTGCAACCGGCCCATTCGCTTTTACACCGTCAAAACACACGTGTCTGATGGTAGGCTGAGTCCTAAATTTCAGCAACAGCGTGCCTGTGGCCAGACCCGTGCTCAACTTTTGTACAGTTTTACGGAAATGCACCTGGAAAAAGGTTCAAAAAGCTCGTTTGCGCGCTCGCGCAAACCTGTCTGGGGCTTGCGGTGTTCGTGTTGACGGACTCGCTGTAAACCGCACTTTCAATCCGGCCATAAAGTATGGCACGGAAACTGCCAGCCCAAAAGAGACGTGGCTGCACTATCGCGGCCTCTTAAAAAGAAAGGAGGAATTAGCGATGAACAAAATCGCCGCACTAATACTAAGCTCGTTGTTCGCAGTGTCGGTCTTGATGGCAAACGAACCGAACGAGGCCGACCAAAAATGGCTCGCCGCTGTAACCAAGATGGTGGCAGAAGGTAAAACAGAGGTATCAACCCCCAGCGAAACACGCGTTGCTCTGCTTAAAGAATGGGCGAGCAAAAACGGATACACCGTTAACGTCAAAAAGACCGACAACAGTTATCGGCTCGAACTGTCGAAGGAAGTTGCCAAAAACTAACCGCTAACTGCAAGACTGCCAACCCGGAATGTGGCCGGGCAACGTGATTGGGCTCGGCTCAGGTCCGGATTTGCCCGTGACCTAACCCAAGCCATTTGTAACTGGTAAGCTCTTCAAGCCCCATCGGGCCGCGCGCGCCGATCTTGTCGGTGCTAATGCCGATCTCTGCCCCCATGCCGAACTCCCCTCCGTCGGTCAAGCGCGTACTTGCGTTCCAGTAAACCGCAGCAGAGTCAACCTCGGCCAAGAACCGTCTTGCCGTGACCTCGTTTTGCGTGACGATGGCGTCCGAGTGCGCGGAGCCGTAATGGTTGATGTGCTCGATTGCCTGCTGCACACCGCCAACCACACGCACGTTTAGGATGTAATCGTTGTACTCTGTAAAGAAATCTTGCTCGGTCACACGCCGAATCTCAGATTTCAAATTTTGAGCCTTAGACTTCAAGATCGCCTCAGCCTCGGCATCTACACGCAATTGCACGTTCTTCTCGGCAAGCCGCTCTTCGACTTTGGGCAGAAACCGATCGGCGATCTTCCGATCCACCAGGAGTGTTTCCATTGCGTTGCACACTCCCGGTCGTTGGCACTTGGCGTTGAAGACAATTTGCTCGGCCATTGAAAGGTCTGCTTCACCGTCAACATAAACGTGGCAAACACCTTTGTAGTGCTTTATAACCGGCACTTTCGAGCATTCTGCAACTGCGCGAATCAAGCCTTCGCCACCCCGAGGAATGCATAGATCAATATAGTGGGTAAGTGACAACAACGCAGGAATCGCGTCGCGGTCCGTGGTTGGCACGACCTGAATTGCATGCATCGGGAACTGCTCGCCTAAAGCTGCGCGGCCTGCGTCAACCATCGTTTGAGCGATGAGCGTGTTCGAATTAAGCGCCTCGCTGCCCCCGCGCAGAATCGTGGCGTTACCCGACTTAAAACACAGACTGGCCGCATCAGCCGTCACATTCGGACGCGCTTCATAAATAATAACTATCACACCAATTGGCACACTGACCTTTTGCAGTCTCAAGCCGTTTGGCCGCACACGTTCGTCTAACACACGGCCAACCGGATCCGGCAAAGCCGCTACGTCACGGATCGCTTTTGCCATGGCAGCGATGCGTTTTTCATCCAGTTTTAGTCGATCAAGCATGGCCGCTGACAACCCACACCGGGCCGCTGTGTCCATGTCAATTGCGTTGGCCTGTTTTATAGCCTCAGCATTCCGCTCCAGCGCATCCGCCATCGCAAGTAAACAAACGTTCTTCTGCTGCGTGGTTAGCCTGGCAAGCGCGCGCGCGGCTGTTTTGGCTTGCTGCGCAAGCTGCGTCATTTGTTCAATCAGACTCACGCCTAGAAAAATAAACAAAACAAGCCAGCTTTAAAGTTCGTTTTTTCCGGTCGAGCGTCACCTATGAGGTGTTGCAAGCAACTTAAAAGGCGAAATAGACAGCCGCCGTTGTTTTGAGTTCAACACCTGCTTGTGCTACCGCACACGATTCTGCCGAGAAATCCCAGCACTTGGCGCCACAGCAACAACAGTCAACTGAACTGGTCAGCCTTAAGGCCGGTGGCGCAACGTAGTTGAATGCGTGCCTGGCGAACTGGCACAAGGCCGCAGAGCCGCAGCCGGTGCAGTGCCACGCTCTGGCAAGTGTGCACCTGCCGAATCAATCCATTGGCATGCTACGACCAAGCACGCATGGGGATGACTCGTGACTGCATTAACTGCCGGATGGTCAAGAGCAGGCGGTATCGAACGGGATTGCCGCGTTGTAAACACGACCCGGACCAGCGGCAGCCAAGTCGCTACCGCAACACCACTATTTTGCTAGGTTAGCCGAGCGAATGAACTATGCGGCTTCCGCGCTGTAGTGCTGGCCAGTTGGTAGTGGCAAATGAGAGCAACCTGTGGGCACGATCAAGATCGGTTCACACGGGTGGGACAGTTTTGATCAGAATATGGTCTTCGGAACTTGAGCGCGTTGGACAAAACCCGGCCAAAACGATCATTGGGATGTTCTGTAAGCTACAAGATGAATGGTGGAAGTCTCAAGAACGCACTCGTTTAAATCGGTTGGTCTCATCTGCGATGATTGATGTGGCGCTTTGGAGGATGTGCACCTCGGTCAGTAACGTCGTTACAACGAACGCAACAGAGGAATTACTGCTGCGAAACACCACCTTTCGCCACCCATTTCGCGTCGCTTCAAAAGCTTCATTTTCCTCCGAAAGGTCACAGGTGATCTCCAAACTGGAACACAACGATGATAACCAGTTTCGTGTTATTCCTTCCGACCGCGACAATTGCAGGTCTGCAATGAGCTGGCAGAGGTCGTCTCGTTCAATTTTAAACCGTACTACCCATACTCCCCCGAACGGGGTAGCGTATCCACCATGCTTGATTTCCTGAACCGAACTCGGTACCGAACGATTCACAAACCGAACAAAGCCCCCCTTTGAAGTAGCAACACAAGTTGCTGAGGCAACCTGCCACACGGCAAAGGCCGCCGCAGGTGTGATCAACACTAAACCTTGGGGAAGGTGAAACCGCTTTTGCAGTTTCCTACGCCAAACTGCGCGAATCGCCATCTGCAAAACCAAATTCGCTGCTACTAATGGCACCGCAACCAGAATCCCGAGAAGCGCCGCAAGCAAGCGCACTTCGAGAACCGTTGCATCCATTATGAACCGAGATGCAGAGAAGCTTAGTGCTACAACAAGACCGCCCAACAAAAACGCGGACACCGAGGACAACCATCGCTCGTTTATGGGGCACGGAATATTATCAGTCATTCGCTGCAAAGAATATCGCAAATTAGGCAGCGTTCAGCTCGGCAATGTGTCG
>FMJZ01009681.1_pt1 | contig 13460 bp, 14 predicted proteins | sample 1987881 | NCBI WGS metagenome assembly FMJZ01 (sample SAMEA4378227, study PRJEB15110) | soil metagenome | biome: soil; feature: Field; material: Soil | place: India | collected 2015-03-11 | depth 0 m | reverse complement strand
AACGCCAAAAATGCGACAAAAAGAAAATTCTTGGTAGTGCAGGGGGTGGGATTTGAACCCACGAACGCCTACGCGACAGGCTCCTGAAGCCTGCGCCTTTGACCAGGCTCGGCAACCCCTGCCCCTTTATAGGCTTTTTCACGAAAAGGTTTAAGAGTTGCTGTTTCCAATATGGGTTTCGGAGGTTAAACTGGATGCCTACGCACGGCTCGCTTTCAAAGGCTGGGAAGGTTAGGTCTCAAACTCCTAAGATTCAGCCTATGCCTAAGAAGAGTCCTTCCCCTAGGTTTAGGACTAGGCGCAATTACGAGAAGCGGATTGTATTGCAGCGGAAGCCTGGGCAAAACTGGGTTTAAACTTGTGGTTTTAAACTTTTTATCTTGTTTTAGCCTTATTTTAGGGCATGTTAAGCGCTGATGTTGCCGTTTTAAACGCCAACATTATAACATTAAATCCCAGCCAGCCTAAAGCTGAAGCCTTAGCCATTAAAAACGGCAAGATAGTGGCTGTAGGTTCCAACAAAGAAATTCGCGGTTACGTTGGTAGCGAAACCAAGGTTATAGATGCTGAAGGCAAAACTGTGGTTCCAGGGTTTGTCGACTGCCACGTGCACATGACAAGCTTTGGACAGCATCTGCAAATGTTGGACTTGCGAAACGTCAACTCCATAGAGGAGATGAAACGGAAAATACGCGAGTACTCTGAGAAAAACCCTGAAAAAAGTTGGATTTTGGGCGGAAGATGGGACCATGAAAGGTTTTCTGAAAAGCGTTATCCAACACGTTGGGATTTGGATGAGGCTGTTTTAGATAAGCCCGTCTTCCTGATTCGGGTTTGCGGTCATGTTGGAGTTGCCAACACAAAAGCCTTGATGCTGGCTGGAATAAGGAAAGATACAGTGGTTGAGGGTGGAAAGGTGGATGTTGATGAGGCAAGCGGTGAACCCAATGGGATTTTGAGGGAAAAAGCCCTTGAACTTGTTTGGCGGGCAGTGCCGAAACCAAGCATGGCGGAGCTGGAAAACGCGTGCGTTCAAGCTTGTCAAAGGGCTGTTGAAAACGGCTTAACGGGTGTCCACTGGATTGTGGACTCCGCAGAGGAACTGCGCCTGTTGCAAAAACTTCATATGGAGGGAAGGCTGCCCCTGCGGGTTTATTTGGGCATCCCAGCTAAACTGTTAGACGAAATTGTCAAGGTGGGATTGGCTACTGGTTTTGGAAATGACATGTTAAAGTTGGGCTTTATCAAAGTGTTTGCAGACGGCTCTCTTGGAGCGCGGACCGCAGCCTTGAAAAAGCCTTACTCAGACAAACCGGAAACATGTGGCATGTTGCTTCTCTCCCAGAGAAAGCTGAATAGGCTTGTTTTGAAGGCGCATAGGGCTGGTTGGCAGTTGGCTGTGCATGCCATAGGCGATAAAGCCATAGAATCAGCGTTGAAGGCCTTTCAGAAAGCGTTTAGAGAGTATTCCCGTGAAAGTGTTAGGCATAGGGTTGAGCACTGCTCTGTGCTTGACCAAAAAATGATTAAGAAAATGCGAAGGCTAAACATAATAGCCTCCATCCAGCCCCACTTTGTTGTTTCAGACTTCTGGGTTGTGGAGCGGGTCGGTGCTGAAAGAGCCCGTTGGGTTTACCCCTTTAAGACACTTTTGAAGGAGGGCGTTATCGCCGCGTCGGGTTCCGACTGTCCCGTAGAGCCCATAAACCCCTTGCTTGGTATTTGGGCTGCCATAACGCGGAAAAACTTTGAAGAGGAAAACCTAACGGTGGAGGAGGCTTTGAGAACTTACACGGTGAACGCTGCCTATGCATCTTTCGAAGAGGACAAGAAGGGGACGATTGAGGTTGGAAAATTTGCAGACATAACCGTGCTGTCTGATGACTTGCTTAGGATTTCGGTGGAGAAAATTAGAGAGGTAAAGGTTGAGATGACAATTGTTGGTGGGGAAATTGTCTACGAAAAACAGCGTGATTTGTAGGTTAATGTTTAAATTCACCTAGTTTTACTCATACCAACCGATCAGCTGTTGCATGAGGCAAACAAATGGCTGAAATGAAGCTTGAGCGGGAAAGGTTTACAAGGGAAATTAAAGAGGTTGCAATGAAATCTGGTGCAAGTCTTGTTGGAATAGTCTCTGCTGAAGTTTATGATTCTTTGCCAAAAATTTGGGTAGAATGGAAAATCCAAGACTATTCGAAGAAGGCTGCTGAAATAATGCCTTATGCCAAATCTGTTGTTGTGGTGGGTTATCATGTTTGGGATGACATGCTTGAACTGGCAATTAGGAAAGGTGAAGATTGGGTTTATCCGGGATATTTCCCCCTTGAAACCATAACCCAAGCGGTGAAAAGTCATCTTGGAAGGAAAGGCTTTAAGACGGTTTCCGCCAACGGTTTGTCGTATAAACGTCTAGCCCAGCTGGCTGGTTTTGGATGTTATGGAAAGAACACTCTCATAATAAATCCGGTTTTTGGTCCGTGGATACGTTTAGCCGCTGTTTTGACGGATGCCGAGTTGGTGGCGGATGAGCCTTTTGGTCAGGACCTTTGCGTGGACTGTGATGAGTGTGTTAGGGCTTGTCCTGTTAAGGCTTTGGCTCCCTACAAGGTTGACAGCAGCAAATGCCTCATAGGCGTTCGCCTCCTGCAAAAAGAGAAAAGCGGCTACAATGAAAGGCTGAGGAGATATGAGCCGTCATTTACCGAGAATGCCCATTTGATGTGTATGGAATGTCAGAAAGCCTGTAAATATGGGAAAAACCTTCACAGTTCGTTTGTTTTGGTTTAGGCTTGTTATGCTTATTTAAGGGTTTATGTTTACATTATTTTTGGTTGTATCTGTTTCATGATGAATGAAGCTGTTAGAGAAATTGTGGAGGCTTTGATGCGGATTCCTTTGCCTAGCCGTGATGATGTTGCTCGTGTTAAGATTTGGGTGGCAGCTAAATATGGGCTTGGGAAGATTCCCTCTAATGCTGAGATAATAGCGGTTTTGAAGGCTGAGGAGAAGGCTAAGCTTCTTCCAGTTTTGCGTAGGAAAGCTACAAGAACGATTTCGGGTGTCACTGTGGTTGCAGTGATGACTCAGCCTTATCCTTGTCCGCAGCAAGAGCCTTGTGCCTATTGCCCGGGCGGTCCGCCTTTTGGAGTGCCGCAAAGCTATACGGGTTTTGAGCCTGCTGCTATGCGGGGACTGCAGCATGCCTTTGACCCGTATGGGCAGGTTAGGAGTCGTATTGAACAGTTGAAAGCGATTGGGCATAGTGTGGATAAAATTGAGCTTATTATTATGGGTGGGACTTTTCCTGCTATGCCTTTGGATTATCAGCGTTGGTTTGTTAAGGGTTGTTTGGACGCCATTACTGAAAAAGCGTCTGGTAGTTTAGAAGAGGCGAAAAAGAATGCGGAAACTAGCCGAATTAGGAATGTGGGCATTACCGTGGAAACGCGTCCTGATTGGGCTAAGGAAAGGCATGTTGACCATATGCTTGATATGGGGGTTACGCGGGTTGAGTTGGGCGTGCAGAATCCAAGCGATGAGATTTATGGTTTGGTTGGTAGGACGCATAGCGTGGCGGATGTGGTGGAGGCTACGCGGATATTGAAGGATGCTGGGTTAAAAATTGTTTATCACATGATGCCCGGACTGCCTGGTTCCGATTTTGGGCGGGATTTGGAAGTGTTTAAAATTATTTTTGAGAATCCAGCCTTTAAGCCTGACATGGTTAAGATTTATCCTTGTTTGGTTTTGAAAGGCACTAAAGCGTATGAGTGGTTTTTGAATGGCGATTATAAGCCATACACGAATGAGGAAGCGGCTGAGCTTATTGTTGAGGTTAAGAAGATTGTGCCGCTTTGGGTTCGCATAATGCGTGTTCAGCGGGATATTCCAGCGCCGCTGATTGTTGCTGGTGTTGACCGTAGTAATTTGCGGCAGCTTGTGCAGCAGAAGCTGAAAGAGGAGGGTTTAAGGTGTAGGTGTATCCGCTGCAGAGAGGTTGGGCATAGGCTTTTGGCGGACGGGGTTAAGCCAAACCCAGAAAACATAGAAGTTTTTGTTACGAAGTATTTGGCGTCTGAGGGTGAGGAAATTTTTATTTCTGTTGAGGATAGGGTGAATGATGTTTTGGTTGGGTATTTGCGTTTGCGGGTTCCATCAGCCAAAGCGCATAGACCAGAAATTAGGATAATGCCTTGCGCAATTGTGAGGGAGTTGCATGTTTATGGACCATTAGTGCCAGTAGGTAAACACTTAGCTAAAGCATGGCAACACAAAGGCTACGGCGGAATCTTATTAAACGAAGCAGAACGCATAACAAAAGAAGAATATGACTTAAAGAAAATTTTAGTTATTAGTGCTTTGGGAACTAAGGAATATTATAAACGATTTGGATACAACTATGACGGACCATACATGTCAAAAACATTAGAGAACTGTAATATGATTGGGAAAGGATGACGATGCCATTAAGACTTACAGATTTTATTCAAAGGGAATTAAATAATCAACTGGGTCATCGTTTAAGGGAACTGGGGTTAGGTTTTACAACAAAGAAAGAGAAGACATTCAAAAATGTTAGGTTTGATAATTACGCATACTCTAAAAAGAGAGGAGTTTTTCTTAATTTGGGAGTTAGAAATGGAGAACGCTGAAGAGTTCTGTATCAAGAATGTCGAAAAAGTTCAAAGGATATTAAGCTTTAAATGGCATCCATATGTGCACATGTTTCACGTTTTCTCTCCATCTTGCGAAGGGTATAGACAATCATGTGAGAAAGTAGCTAACAAGCTGAAAAAGAAGTATGAAATAAGGTTCACATATAGGCAGTTTGTTATCAACATTCCCTACGATGAATTTAGACAAATAGAAAAAGCGTTTGAGAAATACCCGAAAAAAGCTGAACAAAAATATGGAAGACAGTTAAAAATACACATAAGCAGAATAGTTAGGCGGAGTATTGAACTTTTTACTGGCGGGTGATTTGGTTCCCATGTCTGTTGGATGGTAAGTACTGCAAAATTTAAAAATAAAACTATAGAATCGGTATGTTGCTTATGAATAGTTAAATCATCAACTTTTCACTGGTAATAGCCACTAACCTTGCAATAAAGTTAAAGACAACAATCGCCTTTTATCAGTTGGAATACCGGAGAACTTGAAATGAGCGGAAAAGGCGAGCTTTTGGGATATAGGGGGTTAGCCCTTGAAATTCTGCAGAGCATCGGAGCGGAAATTGGCGATTTAATCCGCATAGTTAAAAGCGGTCAGGTTTTTGAAGGTATTCTTATTCCCCGCTCTGAGTATGGCGATGACAAGCATATTGTGATTAAGTTGCGGAGTGGCTACAACATTGGTGTTCGCCTAACCCCAGACGCTAAGGTGGAGAAGGTTGGAAAGGGCGAGAAGCCGGCTTTTGTTGCTCCGCCACTACCAGAGCAGGATCCGCAACTGCCAAAAGTCTCCATTATTAGCACTGGCGGCACAATCGCAAGCCGTGTTGACTACCGCACAGGCGCTGTTCGCCCAGCATTAACAGCAAGCGACTTATACAGCGTAGTTCCAGAGTTAGCCGCCATAGCCCGCATAGACGCGCATATTCTTTTCAGTCTTTACAGCGAAAACATTACGCCAGCCCATTGGACTGAGATGGCGAAAACCGTGGCTGAACACATAGCCAAAGGCGTGGACGGCGTAGTAATAGCCCATGGAACCGACACTATGGGTTATTCGGCTGCCGCCTTAAGCTTCGCCCTTCAAAACCTACCAGTTCCAGTGGTTTTTGTTGGTTCTCAGCGTTCAGCCGACCGTCCCAGCTCAGATGCAGCCACAAACTTGACTGGCGCTGTTTTAGCCGCTGCAAAGGCGCCTTTTGCCGAGGTTGCCGTAGCCATGCACGCAACAGTTTCAGACACAACCATAGCCATCCACCGCGGAACCCGCGTCCGCAAGTGCCACACAAGCCGAAGAGACGCCTTCAAATCCATAAACACAGAGCCCATAGCAAAAATAGAAAACAACTCCATAACAATGCTCACAGAGAATTACCAAAAACGCGACCCTTCACGAAAACTTGCTTTAAAGCCAAACTTCAACAACAAAGTCGCCCTAGTTAAATTTTATCCAGGCATAAACCCCGCTATAATAGACTGGTATGTGGAAAACGGCTACAAGGCAATAGTGCTGGAAGGCACTGGTTTGGGGCATGTGGCAAGCAGCCTCTTCCAGCCAATAAAACATGCTGTTGACAAAGGCGTCTTAGTGGCTATGGCTTCCCAATGCCTCTGGGGACGCATAAACATGAACGTTTATGATACTGGCAGAGATTTGCTGGCTTTAGGCGTAATCCCTCTAGAAGACATGCTTCCAGAAACAGCCACAGTGAAGCTCATGTGGATTTTCGGACAAACCAGCAACACCGAAGAAGCGAAAAAGCTTCTAAAAACAAACATAGCTGGAGAACTCTCACCCCGAACCCCATACGGAGAAACAAGCTTCCAATAAAAGGAGGCAAAAAATGGAACTTAACTACGAAAAAATCGGCTTAAAAGTAGGACTAGAAATCCACCAGCAACTAGACACTTCAGCGAAACTCTTCTGCCAATGCAAACCAGAACTCTTCAAAGAAGAACCAGAAATCACGTTTCTAAGGCGTTTGAGACCAACCCAAAGCGAACTAGGGCAAATAGACCCAGCCGCCTACTTCGAATTCCAAAAAGGAGTAAAAATCCTCTACGAAGCAGACAGCCAAACATCATGCCTCGTGGAAATGGATGAGGAGCCCCCCCACCCGCTTAACATGGAAGCCGTTGAAATAGCCCTAACCGCAGCCCTTATGATGAACGCCACGCCAGTAGATGAAATTCACGTAATGCGCAAAACAGTCATAGACGGCTCCAACACAACGGGTTTTCAACGCACATGCGTCATAGCCCTAAACGGCACAATAAAAGTAGACGAAAAAACAGTGCCTATCCAACACGTAAGCCTAGAAGAGGATGCCGCCCGCAAAACAGGCGAAGAAGGCTCCCTTATACGCTACCGCATAGACCGCTTGGGCATACCATTAATCGAAATAGCCACAGCCCCAGTTATAAACACGCCAAAAGAAGCAGGCGAAGTAGCCCTAGCCATAGGAAAAATCCTCCGCGCCACCGGGCGCGTCAAGCGGGGAATAGGCACAATACGCCAAGACCTAAACATCTCAATAAAGGGCGGAGCCCTAACAGAAATAAAAGGCGTCCAAGAACTTGAACTTATACCGCTTGTAGTGGAATACGAAGTTCAAAGACAGCTAAACCTAATAAAAATCAGCATGGAACTCCAAAAAGCCGAAATCCGCACAGAAGAATTGAAAGAAGAGTTTTTCGACGTAACAGAGATTTTCCAACAAACAAAATGCAAAGTCATCCAAAAAGCCCTAAACAAAAACCAGAAAGTCCTAGCCCTAAAACTTCCAAAATTCAAAGGCTTTTTAAAACGAGAACTCATGCCAAACATACGCCTTGGAACCGAAATGGCTGACCGCGCAAAATTCTGGGGACGCGTCGGCGGCATATTCCACACAGATGAACTTCCAGCCTATGGCATAACAGCCCAAGAAGTCGAAGACCTGAGAAAGATGGTGCACGCCCAAGAACAAGACACAGTGATTTTCGTCGCCGACACAATGGAAAACGCCAAAGACGCCTTAAAGGCGGTGCTGGAAAGAGCCCGCGAAGCCTTAAAAGGAGTGCCGGAAGAAACCCGCACAGCAAATCCAGACGGAACAACCCGCTACATGCGACCAAGACCCGGAGCCGCCCGCATGTACCCCGAAACAGATATTCCGCCAATACAAATAACCCAACAACACTTGAACGAAATCCGCATGCGTTTGCCGGAGCTTCCAGAACAGAAGCTTAAGCGACTAATGCACGAATACGGTTTAAACCAGAAACTTGCAAAACAACTCATGGACTCAGAGTACGCTGAACTATTCGAAACAATAGTAAAAGAAAGCAAAGTCTCCCCAACAACCGTTGCCGCCTTCCTAACCGAAACCCTAAAAGCCCTAAAACGAGACGGCATACAAACCGAAAAAATTTCAAAAAACCAAATGAGAGAACTTTTTAAGGCTTTAGCTGCTGGTGAAATAGCAAAAGAAGCGCTTCCAGACATTGCCGCATGGCTTTCAAAATACGAGGGAAAAACCCCAAAAGAAGCTGCTGAAAACCTAGGCTTAAAAACCCTGTCAAAAGAGGAACTTAAAAAAATCGTCGAAAAAATAATCGGGCAAAACAAGGATTTAGTGGAAAAAAGTGGCGTTAAAGCCTTCGGTCCCATAATGGGTATGGTTATGCGAGAAGTTAGGGGCAAGGCAAACGCTGAACTTGTCGGTGAACTGATTAGAAAGAAGTTGGCTGAAAAAGCGTAAAGGCTAACGGTATTTTTCCAATGGAACTATTTTCTCTTCTATGGGCTTTCCACATGCGACGCAGATGTTTGGATACTTCAACTTCTCTTCAAAACTCTTTAACTCCCTTTTCAAGTGGCTCAATTCCGTCTTTATCTTTTCCACGCCTTCCTTTAGCGGTTGAATCTCCTTTATTTCAGCCCTTATATTGTATATTATGTCTCTAACTTGGGACAGTATTGCGCTGTTCATTTCCACCGTCTCGTTTATTGCGTCTAAAATTTCGCTTTTCTCCTCCAACAGTTGGGTTTCCACGGCGCTCTGTTTCTTGGCGTCTGAGAGGATTTTGTTTAGGAAGGTTTCAACTGGGTTTTCGAAGGCTATGGCGCATGTTATCCCCCACAAGGTGAAGGTGGCTGCGGCGCTGATGAGGAAATAGGTTGTCGGCGTTATTGCTTGAAGCTTAGACTCCAAGAACGGGTAAAGCCGCAGTAGCGTAATGGGGTTGTTAAAGAGGAAGGCATTTGCTGCGTCGATGAGGTGGGCGATGGATATGGCTGTTAGGGAGCTGAAGAGCCAGACGCCTATTCCCTTTTTAGTCAAGCATGGTTCCTCGTTCTTTGAATATTACATCTTAATATTTAATACAGATATTCCGAATAACACAATATATCAACACGCGTAAATTCTAAAAGGAGAAACCTCTTTCATATAAGGGTGTGATTGGTTTGGGTGAGAAGGTGGCGAAGCATTCTGGAGAAGAGTTTTCCTTCCGCGTTAAATTTGGCGACTACGAAGTCGAGGTTAAGGGCTCCCGTGGCGATGTTTTAGAAGCCATAAAGGAACTGCCAAACCTCATGCCAAACTTGAGCAAGGCTTTTGAAAACCTTAAACCAGAAACCGTTGCCACAGTTACTGTTAAGGCTCCAGTTACAACCGTTAAAGAATCCCCCATAGAAAAATATCCAAAAATTCCCAAGACGGAAAGTTGCAGCGAAGCCGTTTTAAGGATTCTTGAAAGCGACTGGGGAAAGTGGCGTCCCCGAACTATGGCAGAACTAAAAGAGGCTTTAGCAGCTAACAATTTGCATTTTCCAGGACGCGCTTTGGCTGGCGAATTGCTGGGACTTGTGCGGAAAGGCGTGGTGAGGCGTTGGAAAACTGATAAAGGTCATGTTTACATTTTAGCTGAAAAGGAGGTTTTGACTCAATAGGGAGAGATATGGCATATGAAAAGGGTGGAAGTTCGAATTAAAACATCCTTCGGCGAAATAGTTGTTGAAGGAGAAAACGCGCAGGAGGTTCTAAGCCTACTGGAGGCTTTTCCAAAAGATTTTGTGGAAAACGTATCCAGCATAGTTTCAAGCAAGCTTGTTCCATCAGCTGCAGCTCAGCTTAAAGGTATAATAGAGTTTACCACCGAAGGACCAGTGCTTATAACACGGGAGAAGCTTACCCATTATGAGGCTATTGGGCTTATTATATACGCTTCTGAAGGAAGACAGAATACCGCCACGCAGATTCAGAAACTTTTAGAGTCCAGCGGGATAAAATGTATGGTGCCAGCCCGCTTAAACGAAATGGCTAAGCGAGGTCAAGTTTTCAAGCCAGACCCTAAAAAACCGGAGTTTAAGTTGACGGTGCAAGGCGAAAGATGGATTGAAGACGAGGTTTTGGCCAAGCTTAGAGGGAAAATGAGTTGACCGTTAAAGAAGCACAAATAACTGTTCACGTTAAATATGGCGGTGTTGAGCAGACTTTCTCCGGCAGTATTGAGGAAGTTTGGGCTGCCGTGAACAAGTTTTTCAGCGAATTCATTCCAGCCTTTGCAATTTCCAAAGCCTTAGTCTTAAGTGTTGATTTACAGAAGCTTTTTGAAGAATGCAAGGGTTTGATTGGCTTTGCGGATAACACGCCTCATTTGTTTGTGTCTAAGGATAAGTTAACTGACAATGAGACTTTGGCTTTGAACCTTTTAGCCGCCCATATAGGTTTTAGGCTTGGAATGCTGAAAACCGATGCGCTCGCTAGGGAGGAGTTGCAGGCAAAGCTGGGTAAAAGCGCTAAAATCACAAGCACCCGCCTCGGTGAGCTGGTTAAAAATGAAATAGCTGAAAAGACCAGTGATGGCGGTTATCGGATTACTGGTTTTGGTGTGGCTCAAATGCAGAGGGAGTGGCTTCCAAAGATTAGGGCTAAGGTGGGCTTATAAGATAGGCTTTCAGAAGTTCCTCTTCATCTCTGACAATCTTGTCAGAGCGTAGATAGGCTATTAGCTTCTGGCTTATCACGGGTCTTCCATCCTTTAATGGGTAGGCATATGGCAAGTGCACTTCCATATACTCGTTCAGCTTTATGGACAAGCCCTTTTTGGCAGATATTTTTTCCGGTGGTGTTCCTTCGCTTATAAGCTTCGCCACGTAAACAGCCCCGTCAATGGTGAATTGGGCTCTTCCGAGGTTGCGCACAGTGGCTTTTGGAAAATTTTTTGTCAAAAGTTTGCTGGTTCTGCCTTTGGGCGGGTGATCGCCTAAAATTCCACCAATAATAACGGCTTTTTTGCCAGCAAAGTCTTCATGTTTTAGCGGAAGTTCAGCCTTTGGGTCTAAAACAATGACTTTTTCTGGGTTGAAGATTTCCGCTGCACGTTTCTCTTCGACGGCGCCGAGCTTTGAAAGTGAAAGCTTTTCATTTTCTTTTTTGACGTTTGTGAATAGTAGATTGTTTTTGCCTACAATTTCTGAGGCGTGTTCATATTCGAAAAGGAGCCATTTGCCTATTTCTGCTTCTAAATGTTCGATGACAAAAGTTAACTTCATCATGCCTTTAAACCATCATTTGCAATGGTCAATTTTAGGAGATTTCCAATTGATAATTGGCTGGTCTCTAGTTTTATTTGGCTATTTGCTCCAGCTGTTTTAGGAAATGCTCGTATTGGCGTATTCCTATTTGCCAGAATTCTTTTGCTGTGATGTTGTAGCCTGCTATTTTGGCTATTTCGGCTGGGGATAGGCTTCCGCCCGCGGAAAGTATTTGTTTCATTTTGGGGACGAAGGCTTTTCCTTCTGCCATGTATTTTTGGTATAGGGCGTAGACGAAGAGCTGCGCGTATACGTATGGGTAGTTGTAGAATCGGAAGTTTGCCATGTAATAGTGCGGCGTTATGCTCCATTCTGAAAGCATTTCGTCAAACCATTCAACTGTGTCGCCGTAGGCTTTGTCTCTGGCTTTAACCCAATATTGGCATATGGTTTCATGGTTTAGATATTCTCCACGCCTTATGGCGTCGTAAATGGATTGTTCGAACCATGCGCGGGCTGTTACGCTGAAAATCACGCGTCCAGCTCCGTCTAAGACTCTGCAGAGGACTACTTTCTTTTCCATGTCTGTTTTGGCTTCTTTAAGCAGCAAGTCCGTAAGCAGTAGTTCGCCGAATATGGAGGCTGTTTCAGCTATGACCATGGGGATTAGCGTGTTCAGTAGGGTTTGGTTTCTGTAGCAGTAGTAGTCGTGGGTTGCGTGTCCAAGCTCATGCGCCAAAGTGTAGAGGTCGTTTAATCTGCCATTAAAGCTTTGAAGCACGTAGGCTGATTTGCCGTTGTACCATCCGGCGCAGAAGGCTCCATGCTGTTTGCCATATCTTGGCGTGGCGTCTATGTGGTTTCGCCTAAACATGTCTTTCGCAGCGAAGGCATATTCCTCATCAAAGCTTGTGTAGGCGCGGATAATAAGGTCTCGGGCTTGTTCGAAGGTGAATTTCATGTCTGGCGCGTCTGGTAAAGGCGCAATAATGTCGTGGCATCCCAACTTTGGCAGTCGCATAAGTTTAGCCTTCAATATTAGGTAGCGTTGATATGTGCCAACGTTTTCCTCCACAGCCTTGAGAAGGTTATCTATGGTCTGTTGGTCTGTATCGTTTTCGATAAGGCTGGCTTCCATAGGCGAACTGTATTTTCTCCATTCGCAGACGCTTAGCCAGTCATTGCAGACATTGCGGAAAGATGAAGCGAAAACTTCGCCGTCTTTGCCGACTAGGCTGAAAACCGCTTTATACGCGGATTCGCGGGTAGCCCTGTCTGGATGCGAGAACATGCCGTAGGTGGCGCCGAAAGGCAAAAGTTTCTTCTCGCCTTCAACAGTCACTTCAAACATTCTTGTGTTGAGCCACTTGGCTTGGAATTCCTCCCAAGCATAAACGCCAAACTGGTCCTTGTCAATTATGAGTTTTTCTTCGGTTTCGGAAAGCTGGTGGGGCACCCGTCGCCGAAGCTTCTCCAAATAATGCCTATAGTTGGCTAGGGCTGGATCCGCAATTAATTCTGGCTTGTCATAGACAAGTCTGCCCACTTCCAGCTCGAAGAAGGCTAAGAGTTTGCCAAGCTTAGCCTCAAGCTTCATCGCCTTGTCATGGAGCGCTTGAGTTTCGGGCAAAGTCATGTTGGCGGCAAAGGAAAGCTCAGCAAAAAGGGTTATGTCCCGCAATCTAGCCAAATAAGCCTCATACTCTTGAAGACACTTTGCCAACCCTTCAGCTGTTAGGCTGCCGATTTCTCCACGATACTTAGCCGCAAATGCTTCAGCCAACGCTGAAACTTCATCCACAGCCTTCTGCACCGAGGGGTCTGTTAGACTTGGAAAGATTTCAGACAAGTTCCAAACAACTTCACTTTCCGCCATACCTTAATCACATTCCAACGGCAGAATAACCCATTAAAGCAGCAATAAAATTTAAGGCTTAAGAGTGGCGAGGCTTTTTCTCTTAATCTTTAGGAGCGAAAGTTGGTTTTTCCAAACGCCTTCATTAGTTCTTTCTCATTAGCTACTTCGTCTTTCTCTTCTATGGCTTTTCTTTCTTCGGGTGTAGGTTGTTCGGTTGATATTAGTTTTTCTACCAGTTCTTTGTAGAGAAGCCTTAGCTCTCGCAGTTCCTTTCTAATGTCTTCTAACACTTCAACTGCTAAATTGATAGCCCCCATAGAATTTAGCGTGAGAAAAGGCAAATTTTCCGTGAGACTCTTTTACGGTGGTGGTCTTTTTTGTGCGTATTGGTATCTGCGGGGTTTTC
>FMJZ01012632.1_pt1 | contig 13469 bp, 16 predicted proteins | sample 1987881 | NCBI WGS metagenome assembly FMJZ01 (sample SAMEA4378227, study PRJEB15110) | soil metagenome | biome: soil; feature: Field; material: Soil | place: India | collected 2015-03-11 | depth 0 m | reverse complement strand
ATTGAGCAAATTGCTTGCGGGCTCGCTGAGGGTGCAAGGCAGGCAGGAGTTGCAATTGTCGGTGGTGAATTAGCGCAAATCCGCGAGATGATAAGGGGCATTGATGAAGGTAAAGGATTTGACTTAGTCGGGACATGTGTTGGGTTCGTTCATCCACAACAAATGGTTGTTGGACAAAATTTGCAAAAAGGAGATGTTGTTATCGGGCTCACAAGCAACGGGATTCACAGCAACGGCTTGACACTCGCAAGGCGAATTTTCTTTGACCAAGCGAAATGGTCACCAACACATTTCGTCCCTGAGTTTGGCTGCTCCGTCGGTGAGGAGTTACTCAAGCCGACACGAATTTATGTCAAGCCCGTGCTTGAGTTAACGAAGCAAGTTCCTGTCAAGGCATTAGTTCACATAACTGGTGGGGGATTTTTGAACCTTTTGCGAGTTCAAACCCCATGCGAGTTCGTAATTGACTCGCTGCCAGAGACACCAGCAATTTTCACGGTTATTCAAAGGATGGGGCAAGTGCCCGACCCTGAAATGTTCACAACTTTCAACATGGGCATCGGGTTCTGCATTGTAGTTGCTTCAGAGGATTCCGATAAAGCCATCACCATTTTGCAGTCGCAAAGTGAACAACCACAAATCATTGGGCACATTGGTGGGGTAGGGGAGCGAAAGGTAAAAGTACTGCAACGAAACTTAACGCTGATGCCATCTTGACGGAAAAGATGAAGGGGCGAAGGCTTGACAGATCTTTAAAACCTTCGCCCCTCATTTCATTTTGTTTCAGCCACTAAGAGCCGTATTCAGCATACCAGTTTGGAGACTTTCCTTTCAGTTCGATGCTGCACTTGCCACCGAACTTGGGATGTTCATACCAAGGTCGCGCTTTTTCGGCATAAGCGTTCGCTCTGATGAAATTGTAAGCGCCAATTGTTGACAACCACTCTTCCATCTTGGCTTCGTCAGGGAAGTAGTCAAGGACACCTTTCCATATAGCCCGTCCGCAAAGAAAGCCGCTGGCGCCTGCTTCACAGGCCATTTCAACTTGGATGAGAAACTCTTCAATATCAACGCCAGCACTCAAAATGACCCAAGGCGAGCCAGCAGCGTCGTTAAGTTCCTTGCAGAAGCCTTCAACATCCTTGAGGGTGTAAACTGCTGGTCTCTCTTGACCGTCAAAGGCTCCGTTGGCGAACTCCTTGACAAACTTCAAATCGGCAGGGAACTCAACCTTAAGGATGTCAACGCCATATTCGGGCTTACTGAACTCCTTGACACTTTCAATGACAACCCAAGGTTTCTTTTTGGCGTATTCGGGTGTCTTTGTCTCGCCAGAAACCAAGTCATAGCCGGTGAACTCAAGCAAGAAAGGCACATCATACTTGCTGCACTCCTCACCAACCTTGCGGACAACTTCCTGTTGATGTCGGCAGGTTTCTTCGGATGCGTCAGGTCTGTAGTGTATGAGCAACTTGACTGCGTCAGCACCAGCCTTAAGAGCCTTTTCAACAGACCAACCTTCAATTAAAATGGCGCGGCGTTCCCGCTTGCCATTAACTTCAAATCGCTGTGGCGGTGACTCCTCATATGCAAGCAACAGACCAACGCGGGGAGGCAAATGTTGAATTGAGTAAGGGTAACCGTAAACTGGGTCAGTCAAAGTTGCAGTTGAGTAGCGAGAGAGATGTTTCGTGACCAATTCCTTAACTCTCGCCACATATCTGAACATCTCGTCACTTGGGATATCTCCCAACTTTTTGCGGATTGCTTCCCTCATGGAATCGCGTTGGTCAATCGCCATCATCTTAAAACGCCCCTGCTCATCCGTCAGTGAGCGCAACCTCTGCCATTTACCTGAAGACAATTGCATCCGCTTTATCACCTCCGAAAAGAATTGTTCACGGCGGAGACTGCTTTGGCGTTTCAATTAAGTGCACCTATAAAGAGCACACTCATCACAGTCAAGGGCGATGATTAGCCATTGACTGAGTCAGTCGCTTGGCAACTGATAACTAAATGCAAACAGACTACCACCACCAGAAATCGGTTCTCAAGCAACGGGCATCTGGAACTTCATCACAAATCATGAAGCGGAGTGTCCCGCCAAGGGGTCCGACAGGTGAGTATGGGCGAGCCATGCGAATTTGTCTCCACGGGAACCACTTTACATGGCTATCAGCAAATCCCAAAATAGAGCCTCCACTGTGGCGGGCAGCAAATTCATCGGCTCTTGGGTCTTGGTCAAGGGGAGGTGGGTAAATTTCTGGGAAAGCCAACCTGCGGACAATACCAGCAGGCGAGATACCCCACGGCTGATTGTAACCCCAAGGGGTGAAGAAAGCGCTTTCACTGTCTCCCCAAATTACGAATTCACTCGCTCGCTTGATAGTTGCGAATTTACCATAACCTTCACCATCGTTCTGGACAAATTCGTTGTAGCCGTAGTGAGTTAGGTAGAGCCAGTCAAATCGCCTGATGGAAGGATGGGTTCCAAAACCACGGCCACATGCCCAACCCCATCCTGTTCTCCCACCTTCAAGAGGCCAACTCCAATCACGAGCGGTAGAAGGGCAAATGTAAATTTGCCTGTTTCGTAGGTGGGGATCAAGTTTTGCTGGAATTGGAGCGTCGTAGAGAAAGCCAGGTCCACCAATCCAACAAGGAGTGCGCCAGAAGGGAAACCGTTCGTCATAGTCCTGTGAATACTGAGCAGTTGCTTGAAGGATGTTGCGCATGTTGCTGAGACATTGAGACTGTCGTGCCCTCTCGCGAGCACGAGCGAACACGGGGAACAAGATACTCGCCAGAATGGCGATGATGGTGATGACCACCAACAACTCAATCAGCGTAAAACCTTTCTTGACCTCACGAACCTCCTTTAAGCATCCCATGGCAATCCCTCCCTGCCATGTTTTTGTAACGACTTCCGTGCACCATTATAGCACACAACGGCGAATTTAGCGCATTTTTAGCAAAAGAAAAACAATGAGCAACAAGGTTATAGCGTTGAGGGTCAACGAGAGCACAATGAGATTACGAAGAAAACCCGTTTGCTGGATTACTTCGGATAATCTCTGGGCAACGGAATCTAAGGTCTCCCTGAAAGTGGCAATCGCGCTGGAGAATTCCTCTTTTGTCAGGGTGCGAGCCAATCTACTTTCCACTACACTCCACTCCTGCTTGGTCACTATTTGAGGCAAGAAATCAACGAGGTGGGTTTCAATCTTCTGGACATCTTCCCTTGAGGGCAAATGCTCCAATCGGTTTTCTATTCGCCCCACCTCAACTTTGGTTGCTGTATTGATGAGCAAAGTGTCAAGTTTGCCGATTACTTTCTCCAGTTCATCTTCACGAGCGAGGGAATTCAATTTCCCTTCCATTCGCTGAACATCTTCTTTTGTGACGATTTGTGTTGCCAACTGACTGATTTGCTGCCACAGTCGCTCCACCCATTCTGCTTCTCTCATTCTTCATTCCTCCCTTCAGACAATGCCTGCCTGCAACAAGTCTTGCACATCAAGCATCCCTATGGGGTGACCGCTTTCATCCACAACGGGGAGGTCGTCAATTTGGTAATTTTGCATTAACCGGAGAGCTTCCGTTGCGAGGGCGTCAGGATGGATGATTTTGGGTGACTTCGTCATAACTTCTGTAACTGGAGCGTTGAACAGATTCACATCCCGCAGCAATGCCCGCCTCAAATCGCCATCGGTGACAATTCCGCACAGTTTACCTTCATCGTCCACAATGACGCAAGCGCCTGCTCGGGCTTTTGTAATTGCGGCAAATGCCGCTTTTGTCGGTTCTCGGAAATGGACAAGTGCCAATCGTTCGCCAGTTCTCATCAAATCCCTAACTCGTAGCAACAATCTTCTCCCCAAAGCACCTGCTGGGTGCAAGCGAGCAAAATCTTCTTGCGTGAATCGTCGTGCTTTCATGGCTGCCAATGCTAAAGTATCGCCCATTGCCAACATTGCTGCTGTACTTGCAGTTGGTGCTAAATTGAGTGGACACGCTTCCCTTTCAACCGAAACATCCAAGACGACATCTGCTGCTTTCGCTAATGTTGAATTTGGATTCCCCGTTAGGACGATCAAGGTGACACCCAACCTTTTTATAGCGGGTAAAATCGTTAAAAGTTCATCGGTTTCACCGCTGTAACTGAGCGCAATGACAACATCGTTCGGGGTTATCGCACCTAAATCACCGTGAACCCCTTCTGCAGGGTGAAGGAACAAAGAGGGAGTGCCTGTGCTTGATAGGGTTGCAGCAATTTTGCGACCAATTGCCCCAGATTTGCCCATCCCTGTGACGACGACATGACCTTTGCAGGTTAAGAGAAGGTGAACTGCTTTCTCAAAATCCGAACCAATCCGTTCCGTCAATCGGCGGATTGCATCCGCTTCAATTTGCAAAACTTCCTTTGCGAGATCACAAAGCCCATCGGTGTCAAAAAGTTCTTTCGTTTCTTCAAGTGGGATAGTCACCCTCAAACACCTCGCAAATTGTCAATATACCGACCTGACTCAACTGGAAAGGAAAGAGCGCCAAAATATTTGACAGTCAGAAACTGCTGAAGGGGGCTTGACAGAATGCGATTTGGCATCATCGTCTTTCCTGGCACAAATTGTGACCGAGACTGTTGGCATGTAGTTACGAAAGTCTTGAACTGTGAAGCAGATTTCGTCTGGCACCAAGAACGCAATGTCTTGCGCTTTGATTGCCTAATCCTTCCGGGTGGATTTTCCTACGGCGATTACTTGCGTGTCGGCGCAGTTGCTCGCTTTTCTCCTGTAATGGAAGCAGTTAGAGATTTCGCTGAAAGGGGAGGTTTGGTTATCGGGGTTTGCAACGGTTTTCAAATTTTGGTTGAAGCGGGTTTGCTCCCTGGCGCTTTGGTTCGCAACACCTCACTTCACTTTATTTGCAAGTTCGTCAATTTGAGGGTGGAAAATGCCAACACTCCTTTCACCAACCGATGCAAAGTAGGACAAGTTCTCAGAATCCCAATCGCCCATAACGATGGTCGCTACTTTTGTGATGATGAGACCCTGAAACAACTTGAAAGCAAAAGGCAAATCGTCTTCCGATATTGTAGCCCTGACGGGCAAATCACGGATGAAGCAAACCCGAATGGCTCTACCAGCAACATTGCTGGAATTATCAATGAACGAGGCAATGTGCTTGGCATGATGCCTCACCCTGAACGAGCATCTGAAAGCCTTCTCAGTTCAAATGACGGGTTGTTAATTTGGCAATCAATTTTGTCAATGGTAACTTCCCAGCAAATTTGAACCCAAAGCTTGCCAGGACTGAGGCTTTTTTCAACTGGCGACCGTTGGCAACAAAGGGGTTCGTGGAAACCAAGCAGCGCCGCTGTGAACCCCTGGCGGGAGAAAATGGACCCACGAAGCCGTATTGACTAAAATTGCGGCAGTTGCGTCATCGCCAGCAATTCCACCTTGCACAATTAACTGTAAAGGTGGATCGGCATCAATTTCAATTTCGTCACGAGGTTTGGGTTCTCCCATCGTCATCCTAAGTTCCAACCTAATTCGCTCATATTCACCTTCCCACCCGGAGGCTACTTGCCGAGTTCCGAGCACTTTTCCGTCGTTGTCAACAACCGGTTCAATTGATTCGGTGATGTTTGAAATTTCCATCCCGAGGGAAGCAGCTAAAAAGGCAAGAGATTGAGGCAATCCCACATGTCCAAGTCTTCCTTCTAAGACCCCCAATTCATATTCGCTAATTGTCAATCCCACCCCCATTTTTTGCTGCAACTGAACACGACGAGTTGAAACATCAACGAAGCGCCTAACAGTAACTCGCCTCAAGTTGACACAAACTTGTGTCAAGAAAACAGGCAACCTGTCCATCACGAAACCCGGATTGACACCGGTTCCAACCACCGAAACTTTTCTGTCCTTCGCCAATTCGTGAAGCACCCAGATTTCCTCACCGCCAATGAGCCAAGGGAAGAACAATTCCTCCGTTGATGCCACTACATGGACACCAGCATCAACCAATAGCCTCAAAGTTGGTAGGACTTCGGCTAACTTTGAAGTTGTGGCGACAATTGCCACATCTGGCTTAGAATTTGTCAATGCTTCCTCAAGGGAATCCGTCACGGTGAGGTGAGTTCTTCCCCAACCGGTCAAGAAACCGATGTCCTGACCAACCTTTTGAGGATCGGTGTCCACGGCAGCAACGACTTGAACATCTCTCCGATGCAAAGCGATTCGCGCTGCGAATAAACCTATTGTTCCCAATCCCACAAACATTAACCTCGGTGAAAACTCCTCTGTAGGTAGCCATTGAAGTTTCCATTCCCGAACCACAGTGCTTCTCCCCCTCAATCAAATGGCTAAGACTGCGACGACTTTGTCTCCCTCTTCAAGTTGGATAATTCTTCCGCCTCTTCCCATTCGGGAGAGGATGGCGATTTCGTTGACTTGAGTTCTCAAAACTCTTCCCCGTTCGGTCACAACAAGGACCTCTCCGTTGTCTCCAACAATTGTGGCGCCTCCCAAAAGGAATCCGTCCTTCAGAGCGTTAGAACCTTTGGTTCCGCGACGGCGAGGTCTGAATTCGTTTATCGGGGTTCGCTTAGCATGACCGTCTTGAGTGACGATAAGCAAGTATCTCCCTGGCATCGCAGAAACCACCTCCTCAGAGAGTAGGTTCACCACCTGATTACATCTCGTCTTCTCCCAGAATGTTTCGGATTTCCCGAACTAACTGGCGAGTGCTAAAAGGCTTCGTGAGGTAGAGAATAGCACCTGCTTGATAGCCTGCTTGTTCGTCAGTTTCTTGACCGCGAGCAGTCAACATGACTATGGGGATGCGGGCTGTTTCAGGTTTTTCACGAAGTAATTTGGCTGCGGTTATGCCATCCATGTTGGGCATAGTTATGTCCATGATGATGAGGTCAGGTTGCTCCTTCTGCGCAATTTCTATACCTTGCAAGCCGTCATAAGCAGTCAAGACCTCAAATCCCTCTGTTTCCAGCCGGTCTCTTAGAACCCTGACAATTGCCACTTCATCATCCACAACCAGAATCTTACGCTTCATCTCCCCTCTGCCTCCGAACGAGCTAATAGTTCTCTGACTTTCTGACGCAATTCACGGGGGCTAAAAGGTTTGGTCAAGTAAATATCAGCCCCCACCTCTTTTCCAAGTCGTTCACCTAACCTTGTATCAATAGCGGTCAACATGATGATTGGGGTTTTGTTCAAAGGTTCAGGCAGATTGCGGATGGATTGACAAACTTCCAACCCGTTCATACCTGGCAAGAGTACATCCAGAATAACCAAAGCAGGAGGGTCTGTCAAGAACATACTCATTGCTTCTTCACCGTTTCGGGCTTCACGAACTTCATGTCCTTCCAGTCTCATTGCTTCCACTATGACGGAACGGACTGCATCTTCGTCTTCCACGACCAAAATGTATTTCGCCATCACACTCGCCCCCTATTAGGGCGCTTAGCGATGTGTAGTGGCAATCCTATCAACGTCCACAACGCTTCTTTAATTCCTTCACTCAAACTTGGATGTTGGCGCACTGAATTTGCTGCTTGCTCAACGCTCATTCCAGTTGATACTATCAGGCTTGCTTCACCGTTCAAGTTTGCCGCATCTGCTCCGAGAATGTGCAATCCCAAAACTTGCTTCTTCTTAGCATCCGCCACCAACTTGACAAATCCTTCTGTCGTTCCAATAGCCATTGCAGCCCCGTTCGCCCTCCAAGGGAAGCGAACGACTTCAACGTCAATTCCTTGCACCCTCGCTTCCTGTTCCGTCAACCCTACGCCTAAAGTTTGAGGTTCCGTGTATGTGCAAATTGGAACAACAAGGTTTGAAGGAGTGGGCATTAGTAGCTCTCCCTTAAACTGACGAACAACTGCAAAAATTGCCCTCTCTGCTTCCATCATCCCACCATGAGCCGTTCCGCTCCCGTGAACTAAATCGCCGACTGCAAATATGGAGGGGATAGAAGTCTGCTGCCATTCGTTCACGAAAACGGAACCGTTGGCGTTAAGAAGCACCCCATGTTCCCTCAAACCCTCGCTATTGGCTCTTCTTCCTATGGCACAAATAACCAAATCGGTTTCCAATTCACCCACATCAGTATTGACATTTGCTTTTCCTTGTTCGGTAGATATGCTGGTCACTTTCGTGCTCGTTCGGATATCAATCCCTTGCCGTTTCAAGGCATGTTGCAAACCTTCAGCCACTTCCATGTCCATTACCGGCAAAATTCTCGGCAACATTTCAATCAAGGTGACTTTCGTTCCTAAAGCGTTGAAAAGCCAAGCCAATTCAACGCCTGATGCTCCTGCACCAATTATCGTTACACTTTGGGGCAACGAAGGTAAAAATAAGGCTTGTTCTTCCGACAAAACGGGAGCATTTGGGTCGTGAGGGATTTGAATGGGTGACGAACCCGTGGCTAAGACTATCGCTTTCGCCGATAAAGTTTGCTCACTTCCATCTGTGACGATTTGAACCTTTTGAGGGCTCAAAAGCCTCGCATTGCCTTTAACGACCGTGACGCCGTGATGTTGCAGAAGTGATTGCAATCCCTTTCTCAAGGTTTGAACAACTCTGCCTGCCCACTTTTGCATCGCAGCCCAATCCAGATTGGCTTCAACAACATTGACACCGAATTGATTGGCGTTTTTCACTGTTTGCCAAACCTTGGCACAGTGAATCAGCGCTTTTGAAGGTATACAACCTCGGTTCAAGCAAGTCCCTCCCAACTCTTCCTTTTCCACCAACAAGACATTAAGCCCATGTTGCTTTGCCCTTATCGCTGCTGTGTAACCTGCAGGTCCACCTCCAATGACCACAACATCCCAGCAGGTTTCCGCCACCAAAACATCACCTCCTTAGCGTTCTTTGGATTTCAACAACTCCCGCAACCGTTCACTGTGTCGTTTCGCAATTGGGTCGTTGGGGTAGCGTTTCAATTTATTCTCCCAGACTGCCAGAGCGTCTTTCAATCTTCCTGCTCGCTCATAAGCATGGGCCAGTGTGTGTTCAATTATGGGTGGGTGAGGGAAACTGATTGCTTTTTCAAGCCAAGGAATTGCCTCTGCTGGCTGTTTCTGCCAGTGGAAGTAAAACCAACCCAACTCGTAATATGGCTCGTAACGGTTGGGATTGTTTTCAAGGTAGCGCTTTAAAAGAGCCAAGGCTTCATCCTTGCGGTCGTAACTGATTAGAAGCCAAGCAGCATTCTCATAGGCTTCACAGAAATTCGGGTCCAATTCCACACTGGCTTTTTGGATGCGTATGAGTTGGAAGTGAAAGCCTTCGTGCCAACAATAATCTCCAATACCCATCAAAATCCCAATTGCGTTTTCCACCACTTCATCGTCAGAATGAACACGATGCCTTTCAAAAAACGACGGTATTAACCCCCAAACGAAATGAGGATGGGACTGATATGGCGACCTAACAAACTGAGCCACTATCGGCAAAGCAAGGCAAAGCAATAATGCAAAGACTAACCATTTCCTCATGGCTGATCCCTCCGAATGCTAATTATGGCAGTGAAAGGGGCTTCCCGTTCAGCTTCCATTGACAACTGTAAAGCCCGAATAGGTGTTGCACAATTTTAGACGAAAACGCAACCAATGACCATGGGGAGGTGCAGAGAGTGATCAAACAGGACATCTTTGACCAAATGCCTTCGCACCCAATGGCTCACGCTTCAACCTTAACGGAGTTGCCAGATGGTGACTTGCTTTGCGCTTTCTATGCGGGCGCTTACGAAACTGCTCCAGATCAAGCAATTTTCGTTGCCCGTGCCCGAAAGCACGGAGATGGGAAGTATGAATGGGAAGAACTCCGGAAGTTAATTGACACACCACAAAAAGCGGATGGTAACCCAGTCCTCTTCACCTCCCCCGACGGAACTGTTTGGCTTTTCTTCGTCACGCTGCAGGGAACTGGTTGGACATCTTCTTTGCTTTACGCCGCAAAATCCTCAGATGGGGGAAGAACATGGAGTGAACCTCAACTGTTGTCTGCAGTTCAAGGGACGATGCCTCGGACGAAACCTTTAGTGTTGCGTGATGGTGCTTGGCTGTTGCCCCTTTACGATGAATTGAGATGGAAACCGATTTTTTGGCGATCAGAAGACGAAGGTCAAACTTGGAAAGAGTTCGTCGTTCAAACTCGTGTCCGCCTCATTCAACCCGCTGTCGTGGAACTTTCCAACGGTAAATTGCTGGCATATTGCCGCAGCACTGCTGGACGAATTTTTCGCCTCGTTTCTGAAGATGGAGGACAGCATTGTAGTTCGCCTGAACCGACTAACCTTCCAAACCCTAATAGCGCCGTTGACCTTGCAAGGCTTTCAGACGGAGGGCTCGTTTTGGCGTTCAACGACAGTGTTGACAAAAGAACACCTTTGAGCATTGCTTATTCGCCCGATGAAAGTGAGCATTGGACGGTTATTCGTGATTTGGAAGTGGGTGAAGGAGAGTTCAGTTACCCGTGCTTGTTGGTAACCTCTGATGGCAGTATCCATTGCGTTTACACTTATCGTCGCAAAACTATTCGCCACGTAGTGTTTGACAAAACATGGCTATGCGGTGGTTAAAGTTAACTTACTTTTCAAGGCAAGCCTCTGCATAATAAGGCTGTCGTTTGTTGCTATTCACAAAAGAGGTGAACAAAATGGAAAGGCAAAAGTCACCAAAACAAGCGCCTTCGCTTTCCCCTCAAACCCGTTACTGCCTCGAAACATTGCGCAGGGTCGTAGAATTAGCGTCAAGGACTCAAATGGAAACGCGGGAAACTTTGACCGCCGAAGAAGTTGAAGCGATTGGGAAAGAAATCGGCTTGGATGTCACTTTCGTCCGACAAGCGATGTCACAATTCGTCAGAGAACATCAAGTCACGGAAAAGAGTGAAAGTGTAACGAAGCCAACAAGGAGAGGCCTTCCGATGGGCTGGAAGGTTGTGGGTTGGTAGACTGCTGTTTGGACGATTCCTTTTATCCTCGTCACACTTATCCAAGGGAACCTTGCCTCGCCGCTCTTCTTCGCTGGTTGGGGAATATACATCGGAGGTGGGATGTTGTTATCAGCGTGGACAAAAGTTGTTAGTTCTTGGTCGGATAAACTTCAACCACTACCGACTAAATCGTCAAGAGCAGATTTGCTTGAGATGCTTTTCTCCCTTCAAAGGATGCTTGAGGGTCAAAAGCAAAGGAGAGCTTTTTTGAGTGTTGATATTGTCAAGTCTTCCGAAATGAAACAAGCGTCTTCAGAACTTGAAGTTGAACACTCCTTCCAGCAATTTCACAGATGGCTGGAGGGAGTTGTTACTAAGCACGGAGGTCAAATTCACAGCGTTGCTGGAGATGGAAAGATGGGCATGTTTGTAGATGATGTTGAAGCCGTCAAGGCTGCTTTGGAGTTACAAGGGGACATTCACCAATTCAACGCCACCAAAAACCTTTTGCCAATTCCCTTTCAAATCCGATGTGGCATAAGCGCTGGCAATGTCCCTGTGGAAGGTGTAAAACTTATCGGTCAAATTCACATCCATGTCCTTGATAGGGCGGCAAATCTTCAAAAGAAAGCAAGACATAGAGGGATTGTTATTGGCGGGGAAGTTGCCGGCTCCGCCTTAACGCTCTTAAGTGCAGTTTCCCCTTTACCAGATTCACCTAACGGTCAAGTAACCTTTGAGTGGCGACCAGAAAACGACTTTTCTTCGGAGGTAACATGAGGTTGTGAGGATAATGTGTTCACGCATCCATAAAAGCACCGGGGCGGCATTGCCCCGGCATAAGTTTTTTGTCAAGTTGAAACTTCAGTTTAGCGTCGTTTGAATTAGGGTCTTGGGATTTTGAGCGCACTCAAGATGCGTGAGGCTTTTCGAGCATCGGCGTCGCTGTCAAAGCCGAAGAAAGCAACGAACCTGTTACCCAGAACGGAAGCACCAACAAAAGCCAGATTAATTCCCGCTTCTGCTAACGCACTGGCCATTAGGTGCCCCAAACCTGGTCTGTTTGGGCCTTCAATGCGGAGCACAACTGGAGTAGATGCCTCGGAAAGGCCGACAGATTTTGCGGCGTCCGTTGCCTTTCTCCCCTTGACAGGACCGAGGTAGACAACTCCGACACCAACTTTTGCGGGGTTTCGTTCTGCCAGGACAACTTGCAAGTCAACACCTACTTGGGCGAGTGGTTCCAAAACTTTCGCCAACGCTCCCGGCTTGTCCTCAATTTCTCCACACCACAAAGCGACCTTCTCCACCTTCAAAGGCATCTCCTTTCACCTCCCACAATTTTTGAACTGAAAGGGTTGCCAACTAACAAATCCGCTTCTCAAAATAGCACCTTTTTTCACATTTGTCAAGACTGCCTTGCCAACGAGTTTGCCACTTTGTGATAAAGTTTTTGGCTGCAATTGTCAAAAAAGAGAGGTGATGGATCGTGAAGTGGTTCAGCTTTTTACTGCTGTGGGCAATATCGTGCTTTGTCAAGGAGGGACATGATGTGAAGGAGTGGCAATTTGGATCTGATGTGCCATTGAAAATTGTCAAGTCAACGCCAGAACTGAACCAACTCGTTTCGCCCGATGTGAAACTTGTCAGGCTTGCAACTGGGTTCCGCTTTACTGAAGGTCCATCCTTTGCGCCCGATGGGACGCTCATTTTCAGTGACATCCCAGCAAACCGCATCTATCGGATACTTCCCAATGGCAAAGTTGAAATTTTCCGCGAACCGAGTGGTGGCGCAAACGGAAACACAATTGACCCTCAAGGACGATTGTTGACATGTGAGGGTTTCGTCAATAAGCGAGTGACCCGAACCGATTTGAAATCAGGTAAGGTTGAAGTCATCGCCAGCGAGTATGAAGGCAAACCGCTAAATCAGCCGAACGACATTATCGCAACTAAAGACGGTCGTGTCTACTTCACTGACCCAGTTTTCGGTGACCCGAAATTCAAAACACAACAGATTGAAGGCATTTACCTTGTCAAGCCCAACAGGACTTTAATTCGTGTTGTTGCTGATGAACACAATCAACCCAAACCCAACGGTTTAGCCCTTTCGCCCGATGGCAAATGGCTTTACACGACCGACAGCCAACGGAATGTCGTTCGCGCCTACGAAGTTAAACCTGATGGCACTCTCAGCGAAGGTCGCGATTTGGCGAAGATGGAAGGGAAAGACGGTGCAGGCGACGGGATGAGAATTGACGAAAAGGGAAACATTTGGGCGACAGGTCCCGATGGCATCTGGATTTTCGCCCCCAACGGAAAACTTATCGGTATGTTGCAACTCCCTGAAGTTCCAGCAAATTTGTGCTTCGGCGGACCCGATGGCAAACACTTGTTCATCACAGCGCGAACTTCAGTCTACTTGCTGAAAGTGGAGATCACTGGTGCAAGATATTGGTAGTAACTGTCAAGCAACAAATGTTGTTGGCGAAAAAGAAAAAA
>FMJZ01011344.1_pt1 | contig 13474 bp, 12 predicted proteins | sample 1987881 | NCBI WGS metagenome assembly FMJZ01 (sample SAMEA4378227, study PRJEB15110) | soil metagenome | biome: soil; feature: Field; material: Soil | place: India | collected 2015-03-11 | depth 0 m | reverse complement strand
AGGGATTTTGCTTTTGGATGAGAAAGGGAATATCAAGGGAGCCAACAAAATGTTCGGCAAAATTACTGGAATGCAAGGGGTTGCATTATTAAATCAACAATATAATGTAATCTTTAGAGAGGACCCATTCTCGCTAAACATCGTCAAGGAAACATATAATTTTGTTGAGGAGGAAAAGGAAATTTTCAATAAGATTATAAGATATGCCACCTATCCACTCTATGATAAAAACAGAAAATTTGTTGGCACAATTTCAATACTGCATGATGTTTCAGAAATTCGGAAAAGAGAAAAAGAACAAAAAGAGAAAGATAGATTGAGTTTTCTTGGGAATCTTGTTGCAAATTTTGCCCACGAGATAAAAAATCCATTGAATGGTCTGGCGATAGCGGCACAGCGTTTGCACAGAGAATTTCCTTTGCAAAACGAGCAGTATAGTCAGTTAATTTCTGCAATAATTAAAGAAGTTGATTTGATGACAGGAATTCTCAATGATTTTTTAAGCCTGGTGCGACCACAGATAAGGGAAAATCAGGAATTAGACCTGAGCCGATTGATTGAAGATGTGGGGATTTTAATAAATGAACAGACAAAACAGAAAAATATTAAATTCAATATGGATGTTGAAGAGGGAGTTATTATTAAAGGAAATATGGAGGATATAAGACGCGCCGTGATGAATTTGCTTCTTAATGCAATTGAGGCGGTTTCTTCTGCGCCTAAAGTTGATTCCCAAATTGGTATCTCTTTGAAAAAGGAAAATGGTAATGTTGTAATTAAGGTATATGACAACGGATCTGGTATACCTGCGTCTGCACTTGATAAGATTTTTGAACCGTATTTTACAACCAAAAAAGGCGGGACTGGTTTGGGATTGTTTATTGCCCACAAAATAATTCGGGAACATAATGGAACCATAACTGTTGAGAGTAGTAAGGAAAAGGGCACTGTATTTACTATCACCTTGAATTTAGGTGTTTGAGTTTTGAAAGGGTTACACGAGATTCAGCAATCTTGACTTTGTTGATAAAATATGGATAATAAAAAATGATAAGGAGGTATGATGAAGAACTTTTTATCTGGATTAATAATTGTTACATCTCTATATGCTATGGGGGGTAAGGCAGAAGTGCCACAAAAATTTGATGAAATTGTTCAGGGTAATAATCGTTTCTGCTTTAATCTTTATAAGAATTTGGCTGAAAGTGAAACTGGAAATATTTTTTACTCACCATTTAGTATTACAATGTCAATGGCAATGGTCTTTGAAGGAGCAAAGGGTTGGGTTCAGCGTGAGATGTATGAAGTTTTTAAATTTCCCATGGATGAGAAAATCCGTCGGGAATCTTTTCTTTCACTCTACAAACAAATTAATAAAAAGAATGCAAAATATAGATTACATATCGCCAATGCCTTATGGATTCAAAAAGACTATCCATTCTTACCAGAATATTTGAAGACGATTCAGAAATATTATGATGGTTATGCACGGAATGTGGATTTCATAGGCGCAACCGAACAAACACGCCAGATAATAAACAAATGGGTTGAGGATAGGACCAATCAGAGAATAAAAGACCTCTTTCCGCCTGGTTCAATTGACCCGCAGTCAAGGTTAGTGATTACCAATGCAATATATTTTAAAGGGCAGTGGCTTAAACAATTTGATAAATCGTTGACAGTTGAAGAAGACTTCTGGGTTACTGAGACAAGATCTATAAAAGTGCCAATGATGAGACGAATTGACCCCGAGACCAGATTCAATTATGCTGAGACCGATGAACTCCAGATTTTAGAGATGCCATACGAGGGGAATGATTTATCAATGGTCATACTACTACCGCGTAAAAATAATCTGAAGATGGTTGAAAAAGAGTTGACTTTAGAAAAATTTGAAGAATGGAAAAATCTTTTGTCAGAAAAAAGGGTTGAAGTATATCTACCTAAGTTTACCTTCAGAACGAGATATACCCTCACGCCCAATCTATCACAAATTGGTATGCCCAATGCGTTTGCTCCACATTGTGATTTTTCGGGCATAGATGGAACAAAAAATCTCTATATTCGTGCGGTTGTTCATCAGGCGTTTGTAGATGTGAATGAAGAAGGAACTGAAGCGGCGGCCGCAACTGGGGTTGTCGTTGGGATTACCTCGGTTGGTCCACAGATTCCAGTTTTTCGTGCGGACCATCCATTTATATTTGTGATACAGCAGAAAAATACAGGTAATATTCTCTTTATTGGTAGGGTTGTTGAGCCAAAACCATAATATGAGATGTTGATTGTAAACGACAAAATTAGTATTGACGAAATTAAACGAATTGCTCAGGAAACATTTGGAACTGTTGTAAAAGCAGTTGTTGACGTAGAAAAGTGCATAATGGCTATTGGAAGCGAACTTCATTCAGATGAGGAAGCAGAATTAATCTCCACAGGTTCGAAACAGGAAAATCTCTGGGGAATAAATATTTATCCTGATGCTGAAGATGAAGATTTTATTGAATTTGATTCTTTAATAAATTTGAGACCATCTCATGGGAATAGAACTCGTGGAGTAGACAATCCCGAATTAAGGAAGAGAATTATTGAAATCGTAAATAGCCTAATAACGAGATGACCTATCAACATAAGAGCCTTGCCCAGGGACGGTGGTTTCAACTTTCCTTCGTTGAACAGATGGCAAATATCGGCAGTGAAGTTGAGAGGGCGATTAACTGGAGGGAAAAAAATCGTAAATATAGTATAGATGCAATAGACCGGGCACTGGAACTTATTGATTTGACAGTTGCTGATAAAAAGAATATTAAACGCTTAAAAGAGTTATTACGTCTGCGTGAAGTGCTTGTTGATTATTTCTATTCTGACAATCAATATGGTTCTTCTGATAAATTATGGCATAGTTATTTTTATCCGTTTTTTTATGCAACAAGGAAGGGAAAGTGAAGGTTGGAATAGTTGTTGCTTCGGAAAGAAAGAACGGTAATTGCGACCTTCTGGCAAGGTATGTTGATAGATATATAAGAGAAAAAGGTATGGAGGCTAACCCTATCTATCTAAGAGATTTTGAGATAAAGCAATGTCAGGGATGTATGTCATGTGTTTTCAAAAATGTAAGATGTAAACTTGATGACGACTTATATCAACTCGCAGAGAAGATAGTATCCGCTGATGGTTTGATCTTATTTGCACCTACCTATGTATTGACGATTCCAGGCAAATTGAAATTGTTTCTGGACAGATTCTTATGTCTTTATCCATTAATAAAAAATCTTCCTCAAAGACCTGCAATCAGTATTGGCATCGCTTCGCCGATTGACTGGAATCAGTTTCAGTTGCCGATGATGAATATTGTCCTGCTTGCATTAGGATATCGTGTCATTGATAGTTTCTTCGTTTATGGTGCTGGGCAGGGAGAGGTTCTGCTTGAAAAAAGAATGAATAAATTTGAAAGTTTGATTGATGACCTACTTAAATTCAGACCAGAGCCATTTGTTTCAACTACTTCAAAGTTTTGCCCGGTAGATTTTTGTAATATTTTCCAGAGAATAAAAGGTGATTTATATCGATGTCCAGTATGTCTAACACCTGCACAACAGGTTGAGAATGGATTCTACTTTGATGCGGTGGATTTGAATAGAAATCGCTGGATAAAGGAAAAGATGGAAGAACATTTTAAAGATTGGATTCTGACCACCAAAGAGAGATTTCGTAAATTACTGCCTCAAATATACAGTAGAAAAAAGCAATTAGGACTTCATTAATGCCGATATCAGGTATTATATATGTGGGTCTGATACAAAACAAGTAGATTTAAGTCTGAAAATAGGCATTGACTTACCAAGAAATTGGGATATAATAAAGATAACATTTAAATGAGATCACGAAAGGAGGTAAAATGAAACGTGACCTTGCTGTATTATGCGTTGTAATTGCGCTGGGCACTGCCTACTCAAACAACCAAGGCGCATATGGTTTATTCCGCACTGAATCAGCCTGGAATGGAGGTGCTGGACATTTCCATATTGGGTGGTTTGCACGCTACTTCACGGAAACGCGTGATGTCGCGATAGTCGGCGATTCAACTGGTGAAGCAACGCATGGTGGTGGTGATATGTTCTTTGGGCTGGGTTACGCTATTACTGACAATCTCTCATTCAATATTGCCACTTCATTCCACGGAGATGGTGTTAACTATACTGAAAGCGAATATAATCGGGCAAGCATGGGCTGGGGTGATACCAAACTCGGCTTGAAACTCAGTCTTGGCAAAGAAACTTTCGCATGGTCAATCGGACCTGTGCTTTCATTGCCCACTGGTTCAGACCGCAGTACTACCCTTGAACAGAGAAACTATCCTATCTTTGGCGAAGCCTATGGTAACGATGGTGGTGTATTCAGGTATTTCTCCAGCGGTGCAATTGATTACGGTTTTCTTACTGGTATTTCAATGAATTCAAAATTGATGACACTGGATTTGAATGGCGGGTATATTGATAGAAATAAAAATGATGACGAGATGGGCTGGCGTAATAATTATACTATTTATCGTGCTGCATTGAGCTTTAATCTCGGTAAAATTGTGCCGTTCATTGAAGTAGGGGGCGTTGACTATTGCGGCGAGGACCAGTTCTTTACCTTTATTGATGATGACCAGATATTCGGAGCAAATGAAGTATATTATACACCGGGCATTAGTTTCAGACCTGGAAGATTCAGTCTGAATCTTGCAGTTGATGTCCGTGCTTGGGAAGGTTTGAATGACCGTGCTTTCCCTACGGCACTTACTGACAGCACAAATATTACAACGGGCTGGGGTGTGGCACCACAATGGGCAGCAATTGCTGGATTTTCCTATTGTGTTGATTTCAAACCTGAGCGCCCCAAATTGGCAATAATTGCTGGCACTGTTGTCAATGATAAAACAGATGAACCTTTGAGCGCGAATGTATCTTTTTACCTTGATGGTTCACTTGTAAAATCTTTTACTTCCAATACCCTTGGTCAATTTGAATTCAAGGATGTTGAACCGGGAAATTATCGGATCGTCGCTTCTCTTGCAGGTTTCTATGATGAGTCAATTGAGATGCTTGTGGGCGCCGGTGAAAAGATACCGCTAAGCTTGAGGTTAAGACCAATTCCGACTGAAGGCGAACTTACGATAAATGTTATTGACCTTTCAACTAAACAACCAATGGTAGCAAAAGTTACGGTTGGTGATGTTGTGGAAGAGATGACATCTTCAATGACCAGAACACTCAAGGCAGGAACATACAAAATCAAAGCAAGTGTTACTGATGTGAATTATCTGCCTTATGAGAGAACGATAACAATAGAAGCGGGCAAAAAACTGGAACTGGAGGTTGCACTTGTGAAGAAAGAATTCAAGATTGTATTGCCCGAGGTCTATTTTGAGACTGCAAAATCTGAGATAAAACCTGAATCTTATCCAGTTCTTGACGATGCAGCAAAGACAATCGCCAAAATCTTTTCCGGGAATGCAACAACTACAATTGAGGTGCAGGGTCATACCGACAGCAGGGGCTCGGACAGTTATAATCTTAAACTCTCACAGGACAGGGCATCCGCAGTCAAAGATTATCTTGTGACAAAACACAACTTAGATGCAAATCGTTTAATTCCCAAGGGATACGGTGAATCAAAGCCAGTGGCACCGAATACTACACCTGATAATATGGCAAAGAATCGCAGGGTCGAATTCGTTATCATCAGGTAAAGGCGCTTGTTTAAATGGTTAGCAAAGGGGAGGTTCAAAGCCTCCCCTTTTTATAATTTAAGTTGAAGGGAGGTTTCTATGTTTTCTGAATTCAAAAAATTTGCGATGCGGGGCAATGTGATTGACCTGGCAATCGGTTTTATTATGGGTGGTGCTTTTGGTGCGATTGTGAATTCACTTGTGAATGACATTATCATGCCGCCAATCGGGTTGTTATTAAACAGGGTTGATTTTTCTAATCTATTTGTTAATCTTTCAGGTCAACCGTTTGCAAGCCTTGCTGAGGCAAAGAAGGCAGGGGTGCCAACAATAAACTACGGTTTGTTTTTGAATACAGTGATTAATTTTATAATTGTTGCCTTTGCATTGTTTCTTATGATAAAACAGGTTAATCGCTGGACAGCCCCTAAACCCCAGGCACCTGCTGCGCCAACAACCAAAGATTGTCCGTTCTGTTTTACAGCAATTCCAATAAAGGCGATACGTTGTCCCCATTGCACATCGGAGTTAAAAGAGTAGAGTAGAATAAAAGGCTTGCGCCTTAACTCCGACAGAATTTATATTGTTGATGTAGGAATAATATAGATTACGGGAAATTTTTCGAGTTAACCCATAATAGTTTTATAGTTTAAAGAACAAAGCAGGCATTAAGATTATTCAACTCATACTCCCATCTTTTTCTTGAAAAATAGAAAATATTCAGTATAATTACTAATGATTGAGTCTATTCATCTATTGCTTCCAGACAGGATATTGCTATGCCTGAAATAGATAGCGCGCTTAAATCAAAGATAACAAATAGCCAACAGGCGGAACTCACCGAGCATTATATCTATAAAGAACTTGCTAAATTTGTAAAAAACGAAGAATACAGGCAAATTATTCTCAAGATTTCAGATGAAGAATTGAGGCATTATGAATTCTTTAAATCTTTAACAAAAAAACAACTGACACCCGATGGTTTGAAAATTTTTATCTTTGTCTGGATTGCACGGATATTGGGTTTGAATTTTGGACTGAAACTTATGGAGAAAGGCGAAGACCTTGCCCAGAAGACTTATGATGAGATAAGGCAGGTGGCGCCCGAAATAGAAAATATAATCAAAGACGAAAATAGGCACGAAAATGAATTAATAAGTTTAATAAAAGAAGAACGTTTGACATATGTAAGTTCAATAGTGCTCGGTTTGAATGATGCATTGGTAGAAATAAGCGGGGCACTTGTTGGGTTTTCTCTGGCACTCCAAAAAACTCAGATCGTTGGAATAGTTGGATTGATCACTGGTATTGCAGGCTCTTTATCAATGGGGGCATCATCATATCTTTCTGCAAAGGAAGAAGATTCAGACAAGGTGCCAATCAAGGCTGGCCTATACACGGGGCTTGCTTATATTGGAACGATTTTAATTTTGGTTCTACCTTATTTTTTGTTGAATAACATCATTGTATGTCTTGTATTGACTATTATTACAGTATTCTTCCTCATATCCATTTTCAATTACTATGTTTCAGTTGCAAAGGAACTGAAATTTAAAAACCGTTTTATGGAAATGATAGGTATTAGTCTTGGGGTAGCGGTTATTAATTTTTTGATTGGGTTGGCAATGCGTAAGGTTTTTGGAATTGATATATGATTAATATTAGTGTAGCTCAAGGCTTAGACCTTGCGAAAGGGCGTTAATGCTTAAACATTCATTAAAGACCGGATTTAGTTTTGGTTCTACTTCTGGAATAATAACAACCCTTGGTTTGATGGTGGGGCTCCATTCAGGAACTCAATCAAAGATTGTTGTTATTGGTGGGATACTTACAATTGCGATTGCTGATGCATTCTCTGATGCTTTGGGGATCCATATTTCTGAAGAGTCGGAAAATAAACATTCAGCAAAAGAAGTCTGGGAATCAACGATAATGACATTTTTTGCGAAATTCTTTTTCGCATTGACATTTCTGATACCAGTCTTGATTTTCCAACTATCTACAGCAATAATAGTTAGTATAATCTGGGGTCTTGCTCTTATATCTGTTTTCAGTTATCGTATGGGTAAAGAACAGAATGTGAATCCTTGGTCTATTGTTGGAGAGCATCTTTTGATTACAATTGTTGTTGTAATCATTACTCACTTCATAGGCGACTGGATTGCGACATTTAAATAGGAGCTCAACAAAAGGCAAAAAAGTCCGAAGAAGGCGAAAGGCTAAAAGAAAGGTGTATAGGGGAAAGGAAGTGCAAAAAGCAATGAAGAAGATTGACTACTAAATATAATGGTTATTGTTTTGGTGTAAGGTTTGCATGGTGATAGGTAGTGTGGAATTTGGTGCGTGGGGATTGGGATTTAGAAAAAGGGGGTTCTATGATAAAATTCTTCTTTTTGTCAGTTTTTCTCTGGACCCAGCCTGATACCTTATGGCAGGTTGAACAGAAATATATTTTTGAAGGTTTGAATCTTTTAAATTTATCAAAAATTGACTTGGAATACGATAAACAATGGATACAGGATAGTTTTCGTCTTTCAGTTGTCAAAAAATTGATGGATAATCCAATGTCAGTTCCTGATTATGTCTTATATTCCGGGAAGACAATCAAAAATTTAAAATCTTTATCTGATTATATAAAATTTTGTGTAGAAGAGATAACCGTGAAGATTCTGTCCCCAACATTTAATCTGGGGCAAGTAAAACTTAAAGCGGATGAATTGGTTCCCTTAATAAAAGATGTTTATAAACTCACAAAAAAACATCTTGATAAAGCATTTATCAAACTTACTGCTGAAGAGAAAGATAGTCTGATTTATTCTGCACCTTCCCTCTGGGCAGATGAGGCAGACTCACTTGAACGGGGATATAAAGGTGCCCTGCACATAGAATTCGGGATTGAACTTGATACAGGGACCACGCTTGAGACTGTTCAATTGCTAAATCTTGCTAAGAAAATAGACATTTACGAAATACATTGTGCAGGAGGCATCCTCACACAGGGGATTGAGAAAATAAAAGAGATTGCTGTAAAATTATCTAAAAAAGGAAATCTGTCTTACAAAGAAATCCCCGGGGTTAAGGGATTAATTTATGAAGTCTTTGAACTACCTAACGGATTTAAAGGTGTTATCGGTGGTATTGATGATAATATTTATTACGATGATTTTGCCATTATTATTGAATTAGGAGGTAATGATGTATATTGGGGAAGGTGTGCAGGTGCAATCGGTGAACTGTATACACCGGTGAGTTTTGTAATTGATATTTCAGGTGATGATGTTTACAGAAATTCTAATAAGCTTATCAATCATGGTGCAGGCTTATTTGGAGCAGGTATATTGTGGGACCTATCAGGTAATGATACATATACTGGATTTCATATCAGTCAGGGGGCTGGACTATTTGGTATTGGTATGCTAATTGATGAAGATGGCTTTGATAATTATCGCGGCGGTTATTTTGTACAGGGTGCAGGTAATTTCGGCACGGGAATTTTAATTGATTATGGAGAAGATGATATTTATCATTCATATTGTTGGGCGCAAGGGATGGGCGGTGTTTGGGGATATGGATTGCTTTTTGATAAAAATGGTGATGATTTATATTATGCAGGAGGGAAATATCTACATATGCCTTTGAACCCTGACCAGTTTCGTTCATTTGCCCAGGGTTTTGGTTTTGGTTGGCGTGATGTAGCATCGGGTGGAATAGGATTTTTATATGATTTGAAAGGCAACGACAAATACATAAGCGAGGTCTATGGACAGGCAACTTCATATTGGTTTGCCCTTGGTATGCTCCTTGATGAGCAGGGGAATGATTTATATTCCGCGGCACAATATTCACAAGGTGCAGGAATCCATCTATCTGTAGGCGGGTTATTGGATTTAGAAGGAGATGACCATTATTTTAGTAGGTTCGGTCCTGCCCAGGGAGAAGGGCATGATGTGGCGGTGGGCTGGCTTTTGGATAAAGACGGTGATGATGTTTATTATGCGTCTGGAGGTCAGGGTATAGGTCTGACGAATTCTGTAGGGATATTTGTTGATACCAGAGGAAATGATGACTACTGTTCAAGAGAAGGGATGAGTCAGGGTGGTGCGAATTGGTCAAGGGGGACCGGCGGGATTGGTCTGTTCATTGATTTGCAGGGTGTAGATAGGTATGCAGAAAAAGACAAGGGTAGAAATAATCACATCTGGACTTCCGGTACCTATGCATTTGGTATGGATTTTGAGGCGGTTGAGCCGAAGAAAGAGCCCTGGGAGGATACAATTACTACATTTCCTGAACTTGATACAATGCAAAGTGATTCAGCAAAGATGGCAAGGCTCTTCTACTATGGCTCTTTGTGGGAGGTCCGTGCGGATATTCCAAAAGCGAAAACCGGTAGAAGAATTTTGATAAATGAGTTCAAAGAAAAGGCAGTTGAATATATCTTTAAAAATGAGATGCGGACATATGATGGTTTGAAACTGCGGGCAATTGAAGAAATTTTTAAGGCATTCAAAGATACATCTGCATATTATCTGTATCAGGGTTTGCACAATGAAAATGATACGATTGTGAGAAATTGTATATATCTATTTGGACAGTTGGAATATACAAAAGCAAGAGATACATTGAGGTTGATGCTTGAGAATAAACCCGAAGATAAAATTGCTGGTGTTTTGATTTATACACTCGGAAAGTTAAGGGATACTTTGGCAATTCCCATTTTTAGTTTGTATTACAAACATAAGAATGAGCGTATGAGATTGCGTATTGCTGAAGCGTTGCAAAATATTAAAGATACCACCGGATTATCTATTCTGGTTAAACTTCTCACCGATTCATCATATATAGTAAAGATAGCAGCAATGGAAGGCATCTCTTTTCTTGGGAAATATGCACTGGGTAGGGTAGAGGTAGAGCTGAAAAAAGCAAAAAATGATCAACACATTGCCATACTAATACAAACAATGAAGAAGATATACGGAAAAATGGATAGCAAAGAAAAGACACCTGAATACAAAAAACATCTTGTTGAAATTGTGCGGAAGTATCTCAAATCTGGTTATCCAGCATTGAAAAAGGAAACACAAAAATTTATTGACCTAATTGAAGGAAGAGGTTTGCTGAAGCCTGATGAAATATTTCTTTTACCTAATGAGCTAATGGATTAAATTTCTTCTCCAAATGTTTTATATTTGCTAATAAGGATGAATTGCATAAAAAAGAGCACTATTTGCCCTTGACAAAAGCCAAATAATGAATATAATCTTCCTTATGGCAGTTCGGGGTAATTTTTTAAGGTAGCATAAAGGAGGTTTTATGGCTATTATAACAACTATAATTACATTAAGTCTGTTGAACGCAGATTTTGCTATCACCAATCTTAATACATATGAACTATATCCCTGCGTTGCCTTTGCCAACAATCAATATTATGTGTTTTGGACTGACTACCGCCATACATCCCTATATACTTTATACGGAGCAAGGGTTTCAGCGACCGGCACAGTGATAGACCTCAACGGAAAATTTCTGTTTCAGGACAGTGTATTTACACCTGCAGTTGCCTATGATGGCACAAACTTTCTCGTTGTCTGGCGTGAGGGATGTTGAAGTTATGGTGATATCCGCGGAGTGCGTGTCACTCCGACCTGCGACCCATTGGGTTCAGCGTTTTATGTATATTATGATGGACCTACACCATCCCAACTTGCTCCGGAAATTACTTTTGGTGGAGGAAATTATTTTATAGTCTGGTCTGATAACAGAAACAGTAATTATCAAATATACGGCGCCCGTGTCACACCCGCAGGGTCTGTTCTTGACCCGTCGGGTATTATGATTACCAGGAATGCTAATCAATATCAACTTTATCCTTCGGTCACCTGGGGCGGAACGAGATATTTTGTTGTCTGGGGTACTTACAGCCCATCTCCTTATTTTGTTTATGGGCGGTTCGTGAATACAGATGGGAGTATGGCGAGCGATACCTTGCGATTGGCAAGTGCTGCAAATTATGTTTACTGTGTTGATGCTGCATATAGTGGAACCAATTTTATGGTCATCTGGGTTGAAATGAGTACAGATTATCCATTAAAGGGTCTATTGGTCTCAAGCACAGGAGTTCCGATTGGAAGTCCATTTGCGATTGCCTCACCATGCTATTATTTCAAATCATCACGCGTCATATATGACGGCATAAATTATCTTGTCACATATTCAGTATCAACAGGTGGTGGATACCAGTTGTGGGGTAGAAAATACAATACAAGTGGTGTTCCTATTGGTTCAGCATTCAGAATATCACCTTCAACAAATAATATTTATTATGGAGATGTTGTTCCGGGTGCCAATAATCGGTATCTTAATGTGTGGAGCGAATATATCTCAACACAGTATGACATTCGGGGTAATGTTGATATTGAAATAGTGGGAGTTGAAGAAAAGAATTTAGAAGAGATTCCAAAAGTAAGATTGCCAAGCATCATTAAAGAAAAAATAGTGGTCCCAGAATTATCAGGAAAAACTATATATCTCTATGATGCCAGTGGCAGGGAGATTTCTCATACCGAGACCGGATATTTTGATTGTTCAAAATTGCAATCCGGTGTCTATTTTGTCAGATTACCAGAAACGGGAACATACAAGGTGGTTAAGATAGAATAAGTCAAAACATTTAGGTAAAGAGAAAGGGGGTGATAGATTATACAAAGAAACAATAACTTAAAGACTGATAATAAAGTGTGAAAGGGGGCATAATGAAAGCACTTATAACAATACTATTGTTTGTTACCGTGGTTTCTGCTCAGAATCTCATTACCAATGGTGATTTTGAGCAGGCACTAAGTGTTGGCTGGGTGCAAGAAACATTGGGTTACAATACCTACATAGATCGTGCCACCCACTACGACCCAGATCCTGATTATGAGCTACGGGTAGAGAAGCTGACCGGTAGTGGTTCTGCTCGGGTTAAACAGATTGTTGATATTCCTTCTATAGATAATATTACTTTTTCTGTTAAGGCAAAGGTTTATGCTTATGATAATAATGCAGATACATTGACTTTTGCAGCAGCAGCCGTGATTATTGGTTATCGCAATTCAAGCGGTGTTTTGTTAGGTGAGACGAGGATTTGTCAGTTCACTGCGCCCTGTCCATGGCAGAATACTCCAACCTGCCATTTGATTATAGTCAATGATTCCCTATGGTATACTCATCAATTTAGTTTGGCGAATGAGTTGCAGAATTTACCCGGTGTTAATCCTGCAAATGTGCGCAAGATTGAGGTGGCATTTTATGATACCACGTCCCATACTTGCTGAGGGGCGCAACAATGGGCGAAGGTCTTCGCCGACGATGTTCAGCTACTTTATTTAAGTAACAAGCCATACTTGACCTTAGATAGCACAAAGGTTGTAAATGACAACAATGGCAATGGCAAACTTGACCCGGGTGAGAATGCCGGTATTGTTACTTATATCAAAAATGTGGGAACTATTTCAGCAACAAATGTTCAGGGAAAATTGAGAACAACTTCTCCATATATTACGATTACTGATTCTACTTATACCTATGGCACAATGAACCCAGGAGTCAGTGCCAATAATACTTCAGACCCTTATGATTTGTCGGTTCACGCCTCAACACCGCCAGGGCATATTGCCGATTTTCAACTTGTCCTCACTTCTGCTGAGAGTACTTGGGTGAGAACATTCTCCTATCAGGTGGGTGTTGCACCAGGAACGATTATCTGGGGTCCCAAAGCCC
>FMJZ01103098.1_pt1 | contig 13489 bp, 14 predicted proteins | sample 1987881 | NCBI WGS metagenome assembly FMJZ01 (sample SAMEA4378227, study PRJEB15110) | soil metagenome | biome: soil; feature: Field; material: Soil | place: India | collected 2015-03-11 | depth 0 m | reverse complement strand
TGAGTTTATGTAACAATTGTCTACACCATAGCACAGATAACTTTAATGGGGGCTACACCGCCAACGGCCCGCGTCTGCTTTTTGCTCCCTTAGCCACCACCCAACGCCTCTGCGGCCAAGAACCGCTTCAGCGTGTGGAAACCCAGATGCTACAGGGGCTGAGCCGCACCAACCGTTACCGCATTCAAGGCAATACGCTGCAACTCTTTGAGGACAATCGCCTGTTGTTGAGCTTTGAAGCGGGTGCGACGGAAAGTCCCCTCAGTGGCCGCTGGCAACTTCAGCGCCTAGCCAATCTGCCGCTGCCACCGCGCAATCCCATGGACACGGCGTTTATTGAGTTTGATAGCAACGCCCAGCGAGCAACGGGCTTTAGTGGCTGCAATAACTTTAACGGTGGCTATAGCATCAATGGCCAGCAATTGCGGTTTTTGGCAGTGGCGACAACGCGGCGCGCCTGTATTGGCCAACGGGCGCAAAGGATGGAGATGTCGTTTTTGCAGAGTCTGGAGCAAACGAACCGCTACCGCATTGAGGGAAATACATTGACGTTCTATGATGGCGATCGCCCCCTTGCGATGTTTCAGCGAACACCCTAGGGAAGATTTGCAATCTTTAGTGACTCTTCATGACCGAGAAACCTCGTCCCCGCAAAAAAAATCGCCCGACAGCGACCCGCCCTCCTCGTCCCCAGCGACGCACTCCAGCTCAACCAATTCGGAAAGCACCCCCAACCGCCCAGGATACCCCCGAACTCCTCTATGGCCGCCATGCCGTGCTCTCAGCCCTTGAAAGTGGCCGCCCCTGCAACCGTATCTGGGTGATTCCCTCGCTGCGCTACGATCCGCGTTTTCATCAACGCTTGAATGAAGCCAAACAGCAGGGGGTGATCATTGATACCGTGACCCCCGAACGCCTCGATCAACTGTGCCAGCGGGGACGACATCAGGGGATCGCCCTTCAGGTGGCTGCCTATAACTACTGGTCCCTTGAGGATCTCTTGGCTAAGGCCGCAACTGTCAATCAACCGGTACTCTTGGCTGCCGATGGTATTACGGATCCCCAAAATCTGGGTGCTATGATCCGCACCGCCGAGGCGCTCGGGATGCAGGGGGTGATTATTCCCCAACGACGGGCAGTGGGCATTACCGCAACGGTGGCCAAAGCAGCCGCAGGCGCCCTAGAGTATTTACCGGTGGCACGGGTAATCAACCTCAATCAAGCCCTTGAAACCCTGAAGGCGGCGGGCTATTGGATCTATGGCCTCTCGGAACGCGGCGCAGTGCCCCTACCGAAAATCACCTTCGATCGCCCCACGGTCTTTGTGGTGGGTAGTGAAGGGGAAGGGATTAGCCTGCAAACACAAAAGCACTGTGATGAAATTGTCGCCATTCCCTTGGCGGGGCGCACCAGTAGCCTCAATGCCTCAGTGGCGGTGGGCATTGCCCTCTACGAGATCAGTTGTCAGCGATCGCCCGCTTGGGATTTGACTCAGGAATCTCCAACCTAGGAAATAGTAGCCGCTGACCGCAGGGCAAAAATTTTATTGAGCACTTCCTCGACCACCTTATCGGGAGTGGAGGCACCGGAGGTAATGCCAATGGTGATTGGGCGATCGGGCAGCCAGTGTTCAGCCACGGTGAGATTCTGATGCAGGGGCTTGTGCTCAATGCGATTCCCCGGCCCAATGCGATCGGCAGAATCAATGTGGTAGGAAGGAATCCCATGTTCAATGGCAATTTCTTGAAGGTGGGTGGTATTCGAGGAGTTGAAGCCACCGATTACCACCATCAGATCTAAGGGTTCCTTGACCAAGTTCAGCATCGCATCTTGGCGTTCTTGGGTGGCATCGCAAATCGTGTTGAAGCTCATGAAGTGCTCATTGAGGCGATCGGGACCGTACTTTTGGATCATCGTGCGTTCAAACAATTTGCCGATTTGCTCTGTTTCGCCCTTGAGCATCGTTGTTTGATTGGCAATGCCGACCCGCACCAGATCGCGATCGGGGTCAAAGCCCACAGAACAGGCCTTGGCAAACTTGGCCATGAAGGCCTCGCGATCGCCCCCCTGGAGGATGTAATCGCAGACATAGCGGGCTTCTTCGAGGTTGAGCACAATCAAATAGGTTCCCGCAAAGGAACTGGTGGCGATCGTTTCCTCGTGGTTGTACTTACCGTGAATGATCGAGGTGAAGCTCACTTTTTTGTGCTTTTCAACACTGTGCCACACCTTCGACACCCACGGGCAGGTGGTATCGACTATTGTGCAGCCTCGCTCATTCAGCAGTTGCATTTCTTGGACACTGGCACCAAAGGCGGGCAAAATCACCACATCCCCTTGGCGCACCTCACTAAAGTCCTTTACCCCATTGACCACGGGGATAAATTCCACGGCCATTTGCCGCAGGCGCTCATTCACCGAGGGATTATGGATAATTTCATTCGTGATCCAGATACGCTCCGTAGGAAAGTGGGTGCGGGTTTCATAGGCCAAGGCAACGGCACGTTCTACCCCCCAACAAAAGCCAAAGGCCTCTGCCAAGCGAATCGTTACATCCCCCTCCTGCCAGCGATAGCCATTGGCGCGGATTTGCTGAATCAGAGAACTTTGATACTCCCCTTGGAGCTGCTGGTTCACTTCCTCACCGTGGCCAAAGCCTTTGCGGTGATAGTTTTCTGAACAGTGTAGCGATCGCTTGAATGCGCGGGTATCCATCATTTTTCCTCTGAAGCGGCCTGATGGTATTTTGACACACTCTACAGCGCAACCATGGGGCTCACTCCTCGTTGTGCCAACTCCTGTACCGTTTCTCGCGCCCAGCGATCGGCGGCCAAAATGTCCTCTAGGGTAGGGTTACTAATGTTTTGGGCAGAGTAGCGATCGCAGGTCATCTCAATCAGGCGGGGAATCTCAAGGAACGAAATCGCCTCGGCAATAAAGAGCGCCACCGCCTGTTCATTGGCAGCATTTAGGACTGCCGGCATGGCTCCCCCAGCGCGACCCGCAGCATAGGCCAGTCCCATACAGGGATACTTCTGGTGATCGGGCGATCGAAACGTCAAATCCCCCGCCTTCACAAGATCCAGCGCCGACCAATTCGTGGGAATTCGCTCTGGCCACGAGAGGGCATACAACAGTGGCAACCGCATATCTGGCCAACCCAACTGCGCCAGCACGGAGGTATCTTGCAACTCAATCAGCGAGTGAATAATGCTTTGGGGATGGATCACAATCTCGATATTGTCGTAGTCCATGCCAAAGAGGTAGTGGGCTTCAATCACCTCTAGGCCTTTATTCATCAGGGTTGCCGAGTCCACAGTAATTTTCGGTCCCATCGACCAGTTGGGGTGTTTGAGGGCATCCGCCACCGTCACTTGGGCGAGCTTCTCCACCGGCCAATCCCGAAAAGCGCCCCCGGAAGCCGTGAGAATAATTTTCCGCAGTCCTCCCTCGGGCACCCCCTGCAAACACTGAAAAATCGCCGAGTGCTCAGAATCAGCAGGCAAGAGCTTGACACCGTACTCCTGAAGCAGCGGCAAAACCACTGGCCCACCGGCAATCAGCGTTTCCTTATTGGCCAAGGCAATATCTTTGCCCGCTTTAATGGCGGTGATCGTCGGCACCAGACCCGCACAGCCAACAATGCCGGTTACCACAACATCGGCATCCCCATAGGCCGCTACCGTCGCGATACCGGCTTCCCCAGCCACCAGTTGCGGTTTTTGGGGCAGATCGGCCAATGCCGCCTCTAACTCCGGCAGTTGCTTGGGATCGGCAATACTGACAATCTCCGGCTGAAATTGGCGAATTTGCGGAATGAGTCGCTCCAAGTTGCGCCCGGCAGCAAGGCCAACGATACGAAAGCGATCGGGATATTGGGCAACAATGTCAAGGGTTTGGGTACCAATGGAGCCAGTAGAGCCAAGGAGATTGAGTGCCTTCACAGTGTTTGGGGGAGGGTCAGTGGACACCTTAATATCTACCGCAGGAGGGGACACAAGGCAAACCCATACCTATTCCGTTGAGAATAGCAACAGGCGTTTCTCTGGTCTTTCCCAGTCATGGTGTTACCCGTTTCCCAACTGGTGCAGCAACTCAATCATAAAAAGGCTGAATTTCTCAGCTATGACACTGCCTTGGCTCAGGTGCGACAGGCTTATCAACAGGCTCTAAAGACATGGCAGCAGCAAACCATTCCCGACATCACCGCTGCCATTGATCCGCAGATCACAGATTGGGGGGCACGTCCCCTTGAACCTTGGACTCAGGGGTGGCGCATTCCCTTGGGGGTACAGTGGCCCCATCGTCAGGCGGCGCGGCAGTGGGCAATGACTCAACTCATGGATGTTACCACTGTAGCGGTGGATGGCTCCCAGATTGTGCCCAGTGAAGAGCTGTTTTTGCCCGTGGGTGTGGTACAGGCGGGGTGGTTTCTCAATCCCCATCGGCGCGATCGCCCCTACACTAAGGAAATTGTCCTTGAACTGATTACACCAGCCGAACTGCGCCAAGCAGAAGAACAGTTGCGACAGCCGCAAATTTATCGCTTCCACGAACGCTATATCCACCTGCGCCGCTTTGAACTGGAACTAAAAACCCTACGGGAGCGCATGGCCGAGGTAACCGCACCCGCATTGCTATTGTTTGATGGCTCCTTTGTGGCCACGTTTGTCGAGTCCTATGCCCCCGAGTGGCAAGGGCGATATGTGGCAGCTCTGCGCCAGACCTTAGAGGCGAGTTTGCAGCAACGCATTCCAGTGGTCGCCTACATTGATAGCTCCCAAGCCCGAGATTTAGTCACCCTCTTGGGGCATCTGGATCATCTTGCCCCTAGTCCTCACCTCTCCGATGCCCAACTCTTGAACACTGTTTTGACCCAATGGGGCGATCGCTCCCCCTTGTTTATCTGCGATCGCGGCGGCATCCTTGAAAATTATGGTGCTTGGGCTAAGGACATTGGCTTTTGCTACCTCAAGGCGCATCAAGGCTATCCTGTGCGTCTAGAACTCCCCCTCTGGCTCTACAAAGCCGGCCTACTGGATCAGGTGATTGGCTGGCTCTGCGGCGAACTGATCACTGGTCAAGGCTATCCCTATGCCCTCGAAGCTGCCGATCAATTGGCCGTTCTCCAAGGGAGCGATCGCCAAGCCTTCCTTAAGCAATTGCAAGTCTGGGCAGAGGGCGTGGGCATGGAACTGCGCTTTAGTCGCAAATGGGTAAGTAAGCAGCAGCGGCGTTAGCTTTATTGGGGCGAATTTTGCAGCGCCTTCAGTGCCTGTTCCAATTCCCCTTGCGACCTTGGCATCCAGTCTTTGCCCCGCAATCGCCGCAACATTGCTAGGGCTTCCTCACGAGTTTGACCAGTATTTTGTTGGTGCCGTTGCCAAAAGTCGTCCCACCAGCCGGGGGGTTCCTGCTTGCTGCCTGTGTATTCTGTGGGGCGCCCCGTGTTGCCATCAATAACAAGGCTGCCCACATAATCGGCATTGCTATAGACCTTGGCAATTTGATCATTGATGTGGCGCATATCCTCGGCGGTAACAACGCCATTCTCGGTGGCTTTATAAAATTGCACCGTGACGCGGATCGGGAAGCGGGGATCCCGCTCGATGGGCAGGTGATCAATTTCGGTGAAGGGGCCTTCCACCTTGCCATAACTGATTACTGCCGCCTCAACATTGGAACGATTAGCGCTAGCGCTAGGTGCGGCCTCCATGAGCAGTGGCATTGAGAAGGATCGTGGCCGAGGGGCTTGCTTCAGGGGCACTTGGATCAGCATCACCATATTCATCCCCGCCGCTTCCGCTTGGGCAGAGGTGATCTTGCCACCGCCAGTTTTCACGCCAAAATCACTGGCGCGTTGTCCCACTAGGCTCGCCCGTTCGCCATTCTTGTTGAAAAACAGTCGCTGCCCCCACGTTTGCCCCGCTTCAAAGGCATCCCGCTTGTTGTCAATAACCGTGGCACTGGTGCCTTGGCGGGTGACAAGAATCGCTAAAACCGCTGGATTTTTTTCGTAGCTCTGGTAGTTAAAGAGGACGGGATTAAAGGTGGCCTCCCCTTGGGGGGGAATGGGTAGGAAACAGGCTTGGGCACTCACGAGGACATGGCTATCGCGATCGGCTAAAAGGGAGCGACGATTTCCTGCCCACGATCGCGGGTTGTGGAGATAGTTGCGGAAGTTACCAAGAAATTCCTTGAGGTTGACCCGTTGGAGTGGCTTGCCCTTTTCATTGCCCACAAGGATAAAGAAGCGCTCAAGGGGAATATCCGCTGTGCGATCGCTAAAGTTGGGAAAGCGAATCACTGGCATCAGACTCAGTTCATAGCGCTTGGTGCGGGGGTTGTACTGTTGGATTTGAATCGTCATGTCACTGATATTGGGCCCCACAGCGGAGTTGTGGTAGCGGGCCGTGTCTTCCCATGTAATGTCGAGAATATTCAGACCATACTGCTGAGCCAATCGCTGTGCCTCCGAGTTGTGGATCATGCTGCGGGTGCGCTCAATCACTTGGTTATAGCGATCGTAGTCGGCCACAGAAACGCGCGGTTGGGGTTTAGGGGGTGGCATGGGGGTCGATTCAATCCCCCAAGTGGGTTGACCTTGGGCAGAGGACATAAAACTTTCTTCTTGGGAGAGCACCCTCCCCAGTAAAAGGGTACCGAGAGCCAGCACACCAATAAGGCTAAGGGAGAGCTTGAGGGGTACAGCCATAGCACTGTTCTGAATCCTACCCTCTAGCCTAGTCAAGGAGACTGAAAATCCTGCCATGGTTTCACTTTTTGCAACAGAGTTTTAGGATCAAAAAGCATCCTTGCCCGTAAATTGCCTGTGTTATCCGCTGCTGAAATTCGCGATCGCGCCACCCACCTCAAATCAACGCTGCCTCCCCATGTCCGCCTGATTGCCGTGAGTAAGTTTATGCCAGCGGCCGCTATTCGTGCGGCCTACGAGGCCGGCATTCGGGATTTCGGGGAAAGTCGCGTGCAGGAAGCAGCCAGCAAACGCGCTGAATTGGCTGACCTCACGGATATTACCTGGCACCTGATTGGTCACCTACAAACCAATAAAGTGCGGCAGGCACTGCAACTCTTTGACTGGATTCACACCGTTGACCGCTGGAAGTTGGCCGAGCGCATCAATGCCATTCTCAAGGAAGCCGACGCCCCCAGTCCCCACTGTCTATTGCAGGTGAAGCTCCGCCCCGACCCCCAAAAACACGGCTGGGAAAGATCGGAACTGGAAGCAGCCCTGCCCCAAATCGATGCCCTCTCCCATCTGCGCTGCTGTGGCCTGATGACGATTCTGCCCTTGGGGTTGCTCCCCTCAGAACAATTGCAGGTCTTTCAAGAATTGCGGGCTTGGGGTGAGGAACTTCGTACAAAACCGTGGCAGCAGCTTCAGTGGCAGGAGTATTCGATGGGCATGACCCAAGACTATTCCCTTGCGGTGCAAGCCGGGGCAACCATGGTGCGCATTGGCACGGCTATTTTTGGCGATCGCCAATCAGTGCTAGAAGTTCACCACGAGTAATGCCCTTGGAAGGGGTTGGTTCGGGAATCATCTCTATAACTATTTCGAAAGGGAGTGAGATATTTCTAAGAGGGATAGGCTATACTCCAAGAGTCATGAATATCACTCAAGAACATGAGCTATTTCCTCCCTGGAGATTGTGCAGTTTGGGAGGTAGCTAATTCTTGAGCCAACAGTTGCTGGTAAATCTCTTCGAGGTGGGGCGTGATCAGGTTGCTTTCAATGCCGTAGCCCAGACTTGTCCATGTATCCGACAGTAGGGCAAAAACTTCCTGTACTCGACCTTCCCGCAACAGTTGGGGAATATCGGCATCCCAAGCAGCAGCATCTGTGAGCCAGCGATAGACCACCTGATCTTGATACTCTGGGGCAAAGCTATAGTCCTGCCAAAACCAACTCGGCGGTTGGGGATGATAGCGGGCGGCTTTTTCTTCCCAAGTGGTGGTGAGAAATTGATAGCGGCCTGCGGCAGTGGTACATAGGTGCTGATTGGGGCCTCGGCGAATGGGAATACAGCGATTGGGATGCTGGCTGAGGTCTTGGATGTGCTCACCACCATAGAGCAGCGTGTAGGGATTGGCGTCATTGGCCTCACTGGCAGAAATAGTGCGCATCAGTGCCCGTACATAGGGATCACCCCCCTGCATGACTAAGGGGGCAATTTGGCCCGGTTGCCAGCGGTACCAGTACCACCGGAAGGCACTTGAACGCAACCCAAAAAAGAAATAGCCCATGCCCACCAGAAGAGCGATCGCCAGCAACCATCGAGAAAAACGCACCAACTGATCCTCACACCGCCGCAACTGAGCGGAATAACTCTGGATAGGCCACAGGGGTCTGACCGGGACGGCTCACCACTTCAAAGATTTTATTGTAGGCACTTGGCTCGCCCAAGGCTGCCACACAGATTTCCGCCACCCGCGATCGCGCGATACTCCCCTCAAAGAGGGTATCTGCGGGGGCAATGATCGGAAAGCCACCGTCATCGGTTTCCTTCAGACCCCCCGGCCGCACAATCGTGTAAGTTAGGCCGCTTTCTTGAAGATAACGTTCTGCCTGCTGCTTCCAATACAAAATCAGCCAAAAAAGATTCAGGGGATGGAAAAATTGCGAGACACACAGCGACGACACGAGAATAAACTGCTGCACATCGGCAACTTTGGCAGCATCCACTAGATTTTTGGTGCCGAGATAGTCCACACTTAGGGGTTCCAAGGGGTTGAGGCTGGGGCTGGCTCCCGTGGCACAAATCACGGTGTCACAATCTTGCAGCGCCGGCGGTAACGTTTGCGGTTGGGTGACATCAGCAGTGCGAATTTCCACCGTTGGCCAGCGCCCTTGGGCTTTGGCGGGATTGCGCACAACAGCAATCGCCTGATGCTCAGACGCTTGTAGGGCACTAACAATGCGATGACCTGTGCGACCTGTGGCACCAACGACTGCAACCTTCACAGCACGTCCCTCCGATGGCAACGCCTTTGATCATAGGGGAATATCCCAGTCTGCTTCATCCTCTGGGGGAATGTCCTTGGGGGGCGGTGGCGTCAGAATGCGGTATTCGGCATCCACCACCTGAGCGGGGGGGGGTGGTGCTTTGGCAGTTGCTTTGCGGGAAGGACGATATTGGTACGAGTAGGTCGTGCGGGGGCGATCTTGAATCTCTGGTTCGCGGGGGGCTGGCTCAGGCTCGCTAAACCAATCCTCAACATCCCTGGTATCGATCTCTGGTTCATCCTCCGGCGGACGCATCGAGGGATCAGGCTCAAGAGGTTGCGATCGCGGGGTTGGCCGCGCTACGGGCGCTGGCGCTTCTGCGGTTAGCCAAAGTAAACACTGCCCCGCCACAATCCCTGAGAGGGCTGCCACCACAATCCAAGCGGCAAGGGGCAGCGCCGGGGTTTGCTGTCCCAAAAAACGCAGGGAGACTACCGGCTGCCAATTTTGAACGACCAGTGTAGTCAGCAGGGCGATCGCCCCCAGATAAATCCAAGCGCGCATTAGGAAAGGGGTCCTTGCCAACGTCGCAGAGGCACACAATCCAACCCTAACTGATCAAGGGCACGGGCGATCACAAAATCCACTAAGTCCTCAATGGTCTGCGGCCGGTGGTACCAGGCAGGGATGGCGGGTACAATTCGTGCTCCTGCCATTGCCAATTGGGTCAGGTTTTGCAGGTGAATGAGACTAAAAGGCGTTTCGCGGGGCACCAAGACCAATGGACGATGTTCCTTGAGGTGGACATCCGCTACCCGCTCTAAGAGATCTGAACTCAGGCCTGCCGCCAACTTAGCAACTGTACTCATACTACAGGGGAGAATCACCATGCCCAAGGTGCGAAAGGAACCGCTGGCGATCGCGGCTGCCACATCCGTTGGCCGATGACAGGTCAGCGAACCTTCCCAGACTTGCGCCTGTTCGCGCCAAAAGAATTCCTGCTTATCGGGCTGAATCGGCAGGGTGAGGCCATATTCTGCCTGCCACACCTGATGCACGGCCTTTGATGCCACTAGTTGAATAGGATAGTTTGCTTGTAATAGAAATTTAATGGCACGCACTGCGTAAATCAGACCAGAGGCACCCGTTACACCCAAAACAATTGGCAAAGAAGAGGAGGTCACAACCGCGATCACCAAACCAAACCGTTATAAGGTTAACAAAGTTAGGGCAACTGCCCCCTGTACTGCAATCCCGCCCAACGGGACTTGGTAAATGTCCATGACAGCTCCTGATCCTGCATTTTCTTCCCCCAGTGAGTGGGCAGCCGTCTCTCCCGAAGTGCTCGGGGAGTTATTTGATGCGGCGTTGTTGGAGGGACTCGTGAGTAGTGAACCCCCAGACTTAGAAGCACTGTTTCAGGATTTGACTCCCCTCGATCTCAAACCAGCAGCGGGGGCGATCGCCCCCGAACAGTGGCAACAACTCCAAGTTCAGCACCAGCAAATTACCCAGCACCTTGAGGAAACCCTGACGTACCTTGCCAAGGTGAAAGCATTGGCCTACCAACTTCAAGCTGTGGCCAGCGAGTTTGTGCCCACCCCCAAGTATCGCCGCCGCCAACCGCCCCCTCCCCATCCCTTGGAATATCTCACGGCTGAACTCCTGCGGGCGATCGCCCACACCCAAGCCAGTTTAGAACCCGTTTATGAACCCCTCCATCAATTAGGACAAACCCTCAACGGTACCTCGACGCCACGGATTAGCGAATTTCCCTTAGAGCCTTAGGGAGGAGACAGACGCGGTGAGCCTCATTGCGGTTCACTGCTGGGAGGGGTAGGCATTTGCTCAGGCCTGGGCAGGCTTTCTGGGGTGGGTCGGGGAACTGGACTTAAATTGGGTTCCGGGGTGGGCGTTGGTGGCAGTTCAGGCTTCGCCGTGGGTGCTTTGACCGCCAGTTGCAGCAGTTCCGGCACAGTGACAAAGCGATAACCTTTTTGCCGCAGGCGACGAATCAGCGTGGGGAGAGCTTTGCGGGTAGTGGTGCGATCGCCACCGCCATCGTGGAGCAAAACAATGCCGCCCGCTTTGACTTCCCTGAGGGTGCGCTCAACAATATCCGCCGCTGTGGTGTTGGGTCGAGTGTCATGGGTCTCCACCGACCACATGATGATGGCGTAGTTTTTCGACTTGGCATAATCCACTAGACCCGTGGTCAACTTGCCCGCCGGTGGGCGGAAAAGGCGTGTTTGCGCTTGGCTTTGCTTAGCAATGAGCGCAGAGGTGTTTTCAATTTCTTGCTTGGCTACTTCAGGGTCAACGGGCTTATAGGGATGACTCCAACTGTGGTTGCCAACAGCATGGCCCGCTTTGACAATGTCAGCAATGACATCGGGGTACATGAGGGCGTGCTTGCCAAGAACAAAAAATGTGGCCTTGACATCCTCCTCCTTGAGGATTTGCAGCACTTGGCGGGTTGAGGTTCCCCAAGGGCCATCATCAAAGGTCAGCGCCACCACTTTTTCGGGCTTCAGGGGTTTGACTTGATAGACCAACTGCCCCCAAAACTTGCTAGGACTGAGAAAGCGCGGCACATCCGCTGCCAGCATTGCCGATGCGGCAAACAAGGCCAAGACCACCGACAGGTGCCACTGCCGTCCCATGGATGCTCCTTGAGTGATGGTGAGTTAGGGGGCGATCGACGTTGGCTCCTTCAGCAGTGGAAATCCTAGGGCTTCCCGTTGTTGGACATAGGCTTGGGCGACGCGCCGTGCCAATCCACGAATGCGACCGATATAGCGAGTGCGCTCTGCCACCGAAATCACGCCACGGGCATCCAGCAGGTTAAAGGTGTGGGAACACTTGAGCACATAATCCAAGCTGGGCAGTACCAACTGCTTTTCCAGAAGCTGCTCTGCCTCCTGCTGGTAGAGACTAAAAAGGGTGAACAATCGTTCCGGGTCAGAGGCTTCAAAGTTGTACGTGGATTGCTCGATTTCCCCTTGGAGATGGACATCGCCATAGGTGAGGGTGGAGTTCCAGCGGATACTGGCGATCGCGTCCACCTCTTGGAGGTACATTGTCAAGCGCTCCAAACCATAGGTAATCTCAATGGACACCGGCCGACAATCCAGACCACCACACTGCTGGAAATAGGTAAACTGCGTAACCTCCATACCATCGAGCCAGACCTCCCAGCCCACACCCCACGCGCCAACAGCCGCATCCTCCCAGTTGTCTTCAACAAAGCGAATGTCATGCTCTTGGGGGCGAATGCCAAGGGCGCGCAGCGACTCCAAATAGATCTCTTGGATATTGTCAGGAGAGGGCTTAATCAGCACTTGGTACTGGTAGTAGTACTGATAGCGGTTGGGATTCTCCCCATAGCGGCCATCTCCGGGTCGCCGACAGGGTTCGACATAGGCCACTGCCCAAGGTTCAGGGCCGAGGGCACGCAAAAAGGTATGGGGGCTTTTGGTACCGGCGCCCTTTTCCACGTCGTAGGGCTGGGCAATCAGGCATCCCTGAGCCGCCCAAAATTGGTGCAGTGTGGCAATAACGTCCTGAAAGTACATGGGCTTAGATGTGGATGCCGCACTCGGTTTTGCCCATGCCACGCCAGCGCCCCGCCCGTTCGTCTTCCCCTTCGGCTACAGGGGTGGTGAGGGGTTCATCGCCAATGCTGGCATAGCCACGATCGTGGAGGGGATTGTAAATCACGCCGTGCTCCATCACGTAGGCCCAGGTTTGTTTGCGTGTCCAAGCAGCAAGGGGATTAATTTTCAGACGCCCCTCTTTGTCCAGTTCCACGTAGGGCATATTGGCGCGGGTAACCGCCTGATCCCGACGCCGTCCGGTAATCCAAGCCACAGTATTCAGTTCTGCCAAGCCCCGTTGGAGCGGTTCAATTTTGGTGAGATGGTGAAACTGCTCAACATTGGTTTCCCAAAGCTTATCGCCATAGCGAGCAGCAAAGGCCTCACGGCTGTCCACATCGGGGGCTTTGTAGGTGCGCAAATCCAGACCGTATTTTTCCTGAGCCTGCTGCACAAATTCAAGGGTTTCTGGAAAGTGATGCAGTGTATCCAAAAAGAGAACGGGCACTGGCGGATTGGCGCGCAGATCACGGTAGAGCAAATCCGTAATCATCATGTCATCGACATTAAAGGCACTGGTCTGCACCAGCCCTTGGGGAATTTCAGCCACTGCCCACGCTAGAATTTCGCGGGGATGTGCCCCCTCAAAGCGTTGGTTCAGGGCATCGAGGTCAAAGCTTACGGATGCAGCCATAGGAGGTTTTAGTACGGTTTTAGAAAGCATCCTTTAGCTTACCAAAGAATTGGGTCTAAAGCCCCGCCCTGGCGATCGCCCCCCTTCCAACAATTTCTCCAACCTTGACGCTAGCGAGGCATTGGGTACCCTTCAATCCAAGTCATACCAGCAATGACGGCGGAAGTGATTCATTCTTTGACGGGCTGGTTGTTCATTACACAGCCTTTATTCAGGCTATCTTCAAATTGA